>JGI1221J13441_10000669_pt1 | contig 15164 bp, 29 predicted proteins | sample LakVidmifraction_4_FD_13441 | JGI IMG/M metagenome (IMG submission 13441) | reverse complement strand
CGTGGACGTAGACGACGCGCCGATTGTGCACCGCTCCGTGTGTATCGTCTACGCGTCTTTGTGTTGGATAAAACAGGGCATCCAACCGTACTACAGTGACATCAACGCGCGCGTCACCGACGCCAAAAAGACGGGCCACGGCAAGGGCGACGACTACGACAACCTACTCCAGGAGTTGTACGCGATAGCGCCGCTGATTCGCCAGCTTAACGCGTGGATTGACCTCGCTAAAAGTTGGTTGTTCATGCGCGACGACAACGTCTACTACGTCAAAAAGGATTCCCACGACACCTTTGGTGATAGCTACACCATGACGCGCCAACCGGTGGACCTGGCGAAAATACTAAGCAAATACTGGGAGCGCGGGGAATCCTTTATCTTCACGTCGGCGACGATGTCTAATAAGGCGGGGCGAGATACCTCGTTTGACTTGTTCCAGAGCAGGCTTGGCACCCATATCTCTAAGGAGGATACCGTGGCGGTTAAAAGCCCCTTTAAATTCTCCAAGCGCTGCGCGACCTACGTCACTAAAGATCGTGCGCTTAGGCCCCCTAAGTACAACGCCTCAGAGCGTGCTCGAAGTGAATACTACGACACACTGGCCCACGAGATTGGCTATTGGACGGCCATGACGCGCGGCAATACCCTGGTGCTCTTTGCCAGCGCGAAGGATTTGGGGGAGACGTACCAGCGCCTGTCTGCAGACTCTCGGCTTTCAAAGTACCCTTTGCACGCCCAGATTAACGGTGATGTGCCTGCGCCGATTGCGCTTGCGCGCTACCGCGAGGATGCGTTGAGGTTGGCGAAGGCTCCCCTGCGCACCGGGCCGATCCTTCTGGGGCTTCAAAGCTTCTGGGAGGGGGTGTCGATTAAGGGTCCTCACCTGCTCAACGTGATCCTCACGCGCATGCCATTCCCGGTCCCAACAGCCCCGTTGTTCCAGAAGCGAAAGGAGCTATTGGGGGACCTATCTTTTGTGGTGCAATCCCTTTACCCTGTCTCTATTTCTGCGCGTCAGGGCTCTGGGCGCTTGCTGCGTACGGTGACCGACATGGGGATCGTGGTAATGCTCGACGAGCGTGTCGGGACAAGCCGTTGGGGGTCTCAAATTATAAATGGTATGGATGTTGCGACGTCGCGCACGAGCGATAAACGTCAGATGGAGAAGGTCTGGTCTACCATCGACCGGATTACCCAGAAGCAGTTGGAGAAGAAACGATGAGTTTACGTCTGCATTTGGTCGTTGAGAAAAGGGTTGGGGACACCTGGGAGTCCGCGCAGGATTGGGACTGGAACGGCTCCCGCTTGTACCCATCGCGGCCGTTGTACCGCGACCGCCCTGACACCCACATAAACCCTTTATACGCTGCACTCGGGGCAGACCTTACGGACTTCTATATCCCTGAGCGCGGTGTCGCCGCCGCGCACAAAGGGCTCCCGGAGGACATGCACACAAAAACCGAACGCTACACATCCCAGTTTGACAGTGTAGCGCCGCACCACGCTGCCGTGGACGCGTTTTTGGCGTTTCCCTGGCTAGAGCCTCTCAAGCGTATCTACGACGTATCTCCGCGCGCGGTGAAACATTGGGAGTTAACAGGTGTGGTGCCCACGTGGGCCCACACGGAGCCCGAAGAGATCCGAACCTGTCAGATTTATTACTCCCTTGGGGCCGTGGAGTTGTGGGGCCGTGAGTGGGTCGAACACACCATCAACCGGCTGATGGCCGGGCACACTGAGAATGATCGAATCATTTACTTTTTTACCGCGAGGAACAGATGACCGTTAAATACCCTGAGATTAAGGAAACACTCGTTAAAGTCACGTTGACCAGCGGCGGCGTTATTTTTACACAGCCTGTGGGTGTCTTCGGGCATCCCCTCGCATTCCCACCTGATCAAAAACATCTTTGGAAGGTTATATCTTATGAGCAAGGACAAATCGTCTGGCGCGCCGAATACACCGCTGAAGGTGTCCCAATTGGGTGTAACGGACTCCCTACACATAAAAATCGTGAAGAGTTCCTCGCCGACACCGTGCCCCGAGAAACAGAATTGCCTGAGCCAGATATTGGCAAGAGGGGACCTGAGCCAGCGGTGCTTGAGGGCGGGGGACCAGGTCCGGATCGTGTCAACCCAGACGACGCACAAGGTGCGTGAGGTTACGTCGGACTTCGGACCCACGACAGGTGAATTCCGTTTACACGGTAACCTTACACACATGGCTGCGGCGCTCCTTGTCCTAGACGGGGGGCGTACGCACTACGTTAACGCGGATATCGAGAAGATATGCCCGCATTGCTTTGTTTCTGTCCAGGACTTCCATGCACCTGATCTACAAGACTGACAACCCCCTTTTATTTAAAAAGGTACACGGAGAGGATGCGCTCAACGTAAAAAAGCGTGAAGGTTGGTCTGTTGTTACACCCTTTAAATTCGCTGAGAGTATCCTCTCTCTACGAGAAAGACTCGGATTCACTCAAGAACAAATGGCACTGTACTTGTCCAAACTTTGCGTGGTCCACTTCACCGTTCAGACCCGGCAATACCAAAAGTGGGAGCAAGGGACGAGCCTTAAGCGCTTCCTGACGGTCAAAAATCTTCTCGTGTTGTCTGAGGTCTTGTGCGTGCCCTTGGGGTATTTTACGGGCGCAGAAGTGGCGCTTCCTCCGCTGTGGCGAGCGGGGAGCGTCTTAACAAATGCGACCCACAGGGTCGGAAAGGAACCCGTGGTGGGCTACGACCTTCATCTATTCATCGTCACGCTGGAGGACCGAGTCGCGACGTACCAGCGCTGCGTGCTCGCAAAGACCGCCTCAGCGGCGCGCCGACACCTTCTGCACGTGGATCCCGGCGCGTGCATCTCCCGCGTCGATAGCGCCGAGTGGGAGGAAGGCGTCGTGGGTTTGTGTGGTACAAGAAGATGACAACATAACATTTAGTTGGAGGTCGTATGCATGAAGACACATGGGCTGCGCTCTATGAATTAGCGCGTAAGTCTGTTCAACCCCTGGAGAGTGGAGACGGCAAGGTGCCGCGTAGAATCGTGCTCTACCCTGTTTACGCCGCGCTCACCCAAGTCTTGGGGTTTCACCCAAGCTGGGTGCGTCGCGGGGAAATTCCTAAAAGCATATCTCGGCGGCCTGACCCTCGTAGTATTCTTGAGAAGGCGGACGCGCTTCATCAGGGTGTCGATGGGGAGGGCGGCTCTTTCTTATTGGTGGCTGCTGAGTGCACAGCCTCGGAAGCTTATAGCCGCGATATTGCCACCCTTTACGGGTACTGCAAACACGACCTGTGTGGGAACGAATCCCATTTTAGGACACTCAATAAGGAGATAGACATCGAGTCAAACTCGGTTATGTTTGGGAAAAAGAAAATCTATATCCCTGGGCGCGCTGTGCGCCTCCCCACCTGGTTACTCATTGGAGGTTGCTAATGGAAACGAAGACGACGAAGACGACGGTAAAGAAATTTGTACATAACCAGCACGTAAAGTTTGTGGCGAGTAACGCCGAGCACATCGCGTGGGTTCGAAAGCGCAAGGTCACGCTTGACCGTGATGTCTACGACACAGAAAAAGACGGTTTTGAAGACGGTATTATTGACCTGCTTGTCTCACTGTGCAGTATTGAGGGACCGGGGTTCCCAGCCATGCTTGGTGTGGGCGCGCGTGCGGTCGATGTGCCGGGGAGCCTGAAGCTTTCCATCGACGTGTGGTATTATAGCGCTTTTGAGGTGGGCCCCCGACTTGCGCACAAAAGTCTATTCGCACAGAAGTTTTCAGACGACGAGACGATTGTCACGCCGCCCGCGTGGTTAGGGTTGCCTCACGACGCCGAGGAGGTACACGATGAAGAGCAAATGGGTGAGGACACTGTTGGACCAGAAGAATCCCGGGGGGCGTAAAAACCAGACACAACCTGCGCCGTCTGCATCGTCGCTTCTCAGTACGAATAGCTTTCACCGAGATTTGACGGTCCATGAGGTGACCCAGGATGTTGCGCTGGAGGACCGCCCGTGGACGTACCGCGAGGAGGTCGGGACGTCGCTGACCGAGGAGATTTTAGACTTTAACCTGCGCCATGAAGAGGGTATCCACCGGTGCACTCAAGATCTCGGGGAGGTTTTGGAGTGCTTTGTGTGTGACGTGCTTATCAAGCGTCCCATTTTGCGCGCCTCCAACGCCTCAGACGTCGTGGCGTACTTTCCGGCGTCTTTTGTGTGTCAGAAAAAACCTGTATACACCTTGGGGTTTGGCTCTTTTGTGTTTGACCCTGCAGCGCACACTGTGGCATTCACGATGTACTTTGCGAGCGACGACGTGCACGCCTACAGCGCTAAAGATACCCACAAGCACGTTGAGCAGATACCTGAGGTGCGTGGGCGCGTCGTCTACTGTGATACTTTTTTAATACTGAAACCAACTAAAACACCAGGATGGATCTATGGGAAAGAACGCAAGAGACTGTCTCCAGGAAGCCTTTAAAGACCACACGAAAGACCACCCCAGATTGGGCTCTGATCCTCAAATACGGGGTATGATGTCCCTGGCGTTGCAGACGTTGTGTAACCCTTCAGACGGTGCGCGCCAGTGCGAGTCCTGGGACGACGTGACGGCGCTGTTTAAGCAGCTCGTCGCGGGCGCGACGCCCGATAAGTTCGAGACGATGCAGGCTGAATTACAGATGTTCTTTCGCGCGGTGGCCCAGCGCGCTCAGGACACAAACCAGGTGTTTATTGCCCCGCCCCCTTACGAGTGAAGTAACCTATGTTAAAGCCGAAATTGATGAATATGTTGGCCCACACTTACAAGCGCTTCCAGCGCGAGGATACTGGCGTCACCGTCGCCTTCATGAGCGAAGAAGACGTGGCGGCGTACTGCACCCACGAAAACGAGGAGGTCGCCGCAGACGCTGACACCCTGCTTAAAGAGTGCGTAAGCGTGCTTCGTCCCTCAGTTATCTGGGGGGTGAACTACGAGAAAAAAGACCTTGTCTGGCAGCTCGGTTGGACGGCCAAGGAAGCTTGCGAGTTCAACTGACTCTTTTATACGGAGATTTTATATGAAAAGCGTATTTAAAGACAATGCAGAGTTGTGTAAAGCGTGGGCCTACGCGCACACCAGTCACGGTAAAAACCCACGCGGGACCTTAAGTTTTGGGTCCCTTAGTGTAATCGACTCCTACGCCATGCCAATCGCGTGGCGCACGTGTCGTGATAAAGTTATCGTGCGGTGCTCCTCAGAGAGTCCGTCGGTTACGACGTCGCGCCACATCTCTGTTCTTCGGGGATTCTTTCCCCACAAAACCCCACAAAACTTGATTAATGTTCCTGTCACCACGCTTAAAGATACTTGGGATATTGGTATCACGGCCATCGTTGACTACGATTTCCAGATGCAGTGGCTGGAGCATGTGACCTTTATTCGAGACCCCGAAAACGACACACAGCGCTACACGATGTTTACCGTGCAAGGGGGGTACTTTGACGACACCCCGCTGGTGTGTCGTCGCGACGTTGCGTTCGAGTTCTGTGTGAAGGGAGAGGACATCCCGTCGCCCCATGCGCTGGTGCGCGCGCTGGTTCCGCCCGAGCATTATAAGGCCCTGATCGACGGGTGGGTCGCCTACGTGGGGGATCTTCTGTTGGTGGGGGCCCCTGCGGTTACGACGCGATCCCTGTCAAAAGACGCCCCTGTGGTTATCCGTGAGGGGGCCTTTAGTGCCACCGACGCGCGCGAAGACTACGTGCGTGGTGTAGTGAGTCGGCATGCTTCCCGCGTGTTCTCTTCCAATATGGACGGGCGTCCCGGGGCTGATAAAGTGTGGCATAAGACCGTGAAGCCGTTGCAGTTGCCTTTAACCGCGAGCATCGGTAAGGCGCTTACCGCGCCTGCTAATCTACTCAAATTTTCGAGGATATTGTGATGGACATCGTATCACCAAGTGAGATGTTCGAGGAGCATTTTTACACCCTTCTTAAGCGGCTGGGGAACGCTAAAACGCGGTCAATGCTTAAAGAAGCGGGCGTAGACATCACCGACAAAAAGCTCACCGCGCTGACTGCTCACAGCAGTGAGCGCTTCTCGTACTGGCGTGGGCGTCGGCCGCTTGGCAAAAAGAAAGTGGTGGCGCTTCGCCACGCGCTTATGAAAACAATTGAAACCCACGAAGGTGCTGGCACTGCAGACTATTTAGACGTCGAGGCGCAGCCTCCTAACCAGCTTAACAAAGGGAATATGGAAGATATATACGAACTTTTAACCTCCGAGCAGCTCGCAACAGTGCACGAAATGATTGAACATTACCCCCAGGGGGCGCGAGATCGGATCTTACAAGGAGTGCTCGGGCAGATGGACCCGCCGAAGGGTGTAGACCGTGAATTCGACACCCGGGGTCGTGTACGCATGTACCATGGGTACCTCGCCCCGTCTCTTGCAGCAAAACTGGTGCAAGAGTTTTCTTGATACCGCTCTGGTATAAGACGTCGAAGCGTCGCATGTAATGTGCGGCGCTTCTTTGTGTTCAATCCCTACCCCTGACTAAATGGAACGGAACAAGCGATGAAAAAACAACACTGCTCGATTAGCTTCGCCTGGCTCAACAAGAAAACCCTGTACCCCGTGCTGCGCTTTCTCTTTAGAGAGGCGTACAACAGCCCGACGCTCAAGGCGTGGGCGAAGGCCACCGCCGGGGGTCGCAAACTCCCTAACAACGGGTTCCCCAAAGACTACGTGCCCAAGAACTGAGGTGGGTGAGAGGCCCTGTTTAACTTGACGGGGCCTCTCTTTTAGCTGTAAGGTTTTGGTGTTATTTACCCCTAAAAAGATACGGTTGAGACATCTAATGGGAAACGAGACACCGTCCCCCACGTTGGGTTACATGGCCACACGGTCTCTTCACGCCATCGAAGAGCTCTACGATAAATACTCCCACCCCGTAGGGATGCGCGCGTTGGCGTCGTTTCTAAACCACCCACGAAACAATAAGCTGGCCCTGGCGGTCCAAGAATTGGTCACAAAGGGTGCGGTCTTAGAGACCGCCCGCGGCGTCTGGCTCCCCGCCGACGCGACCACCACAGATCGCGAAGCTATCCACAAAAGGCTCTCCGTTCGAAAAGAGTTGATGCGCAGCCAGGTCGGCCTTCTCTCCCACGCCTTGAGCACCCAATCCCCTGCCAATTTTAAGCGTTTCGCCGAAACCTGGTGCAACGATATGGACACCCACCTTACTTGAACACCTCCTTGCATGGTTCCTATGAAGCGTCGTGAGAAACGAGAGAAACGTGCACGACGAGACGCCGCTGAACGCCTGCTCGACCAATCCCACAGCATGGACATCTACAACATCTTGCTCGTCAATACCGTCGTCTACTGGATACGTCACTCCACTGACCGCGTTGAAGACGTCGCCTTGCGTGGCAAGCGCGTCCTGCGCGGAGACGTCTTTGCGTGTATGCAGGACACGCTGAACCAGTTTATCCTCGATGCGACGAAGTCGTAAAACAGGGGGTCCGTTGTGGCATGAGAGAGTGAAGCGTAGGATATAGATGTCTTACGCATTACTGAGTACCTCTAATATTGGAGAAGCATCATGAAGAATTTCTGGGGCATTGTTCACAACGCCATTGCGCACCCCTTAATGGCTACTGGTTCAGCGTGGAGCTACAGGTTCCACGATTGGACCGCCAACAAGGCGTGGCCGTTGGAGTAGAACCACAGCCCCCTTCATTGGGGGCTTCTTTTTAGCTATCAGAAAGTCACAAAAACGTGTGTTCAGTATGGCATAAGAGAGTGAAGCGTAGGATATAGTATCCAGCGCACTAACTAATCCTCCTAATATTGGAGACTTATCATGAGTATTTTCATCAAGAAGAAGAAGAAGAAGTCAGGGTTCGGTATGGCCATGCTCACCGCCGTCGCTGACGGCCTGGCAGCGTCAGGTCGACAGACGCGCCTCGAAAGAGAGCGCGACGCCGCGGAGCGGAAGCTCCGCCGTGTCGAGCGGGAGCTCGGCCGAAGTCGCCGATACGACGCGGTCGATGCGCTCCATGCGCGCTACGACGCGCGCAACGCGGACATTCGTCTGCGTGGCTACGCGGCGCAGCGACTTGAAGACATGGCCGCAGTGGCCATCTTCACGCACACCCGCTCCGGGCTGCGCGATGCTGCGCGGATCGTTCGCGAGTGCGTGAGCGTCTCCCGCATGGAGCGCAAAGCGCAGTACGCGGCGCCTTGCCGTCGTAGCCGCGACATCATCGCAGACGTCGCAGCGGATCTGCGACGTCTCTAAGCAACACAGCCCCTCTTCGGAGGGGCTTTTCTTTTGGGCTAACAAGGAGAGTAAAATGCAGTATCAGCAAACAGCAAGAAGCCGCGCCGCCACCCAGATGTGCATCATCCACGCCGATGGCGTGGATGAGGAACGCGTTGAGGACGTCCGCATCGTCCTCCAGGATGCGACCCTGGCGTGGGTCCCGATGCTGCGCATCGCCCAGCGCCGTGTGGCGCTGATTGTGGATACGAAGACGAAACGGGACGTTAAGAGCGTCTTGGATAACTTAATGTACGCAGTGGCATGAGTCACAAAAGCCCCCAATGAAGGGGGCTTCTTTTTAGCTCACAAATACGTGTGTTCAGTGTGGCATAAGAGAGTGAAGCGTAGGATATAGATGTTCTACGCACTAACGATTACTCCTAATATTGGAGAGTATCATGAACACTCTTACAAAAATTACACTTGCCCCCGCCGTTGCCCGCGCCATCAGCGCGGAGCCTACACCCTTGGAAGTACGTGCCCGTGCGGGTGCAGAAATGGCGTCGCTGGCTGAGGACATGCGCATCGGCGAGATCCGCATGAACGCTGGGCTTGCGCTCCACCGACTGGGGCAGAAGCACCCAGAAGGATCTGAAGAACGCGTCGCGCTGCAGAGCGCGGCGAACACCATGACCGGCACCTTAAACGGTGTGGACATGGTAGTCGCGGCGGCGGATGCTATCCGCGGTTCGCTGCGGGGCTGTGCAGCGCTCGCTGCAATAAAAATAGTCATTGACGCGCACCTCAAGATTAAGGTGCGCTAACAAAAAGAAGCCCCTCCGAAGAGGGGCTTCTTTTTAGCTCCGAAACATCCTCATTTCAAAGGTATAAGAGGTTGAAGGATTAACCACGCTCGTTGCGGGAGTTCTCCATGCTATATGGGGACTTGCGCGGGGTCAAATCATCTGCTAGCGTGCGCTTGAGCAACCCGCCTCGTTGCTTTCCAGCACCACACGCAAAAAGGTCGGACTTCCCTTTAAAAGGAGTTCGGCCTTTTTCGTTGGCACTTACTACTGACTCTCTAATAGGAGATTAAACATGGCTAAAAAGCCGAAGAAACGTCGCCGAAGAACCCTCAACATAACCTCGGAGGAGACCTGGTGTGATGAGGTGGAGGACGCGCACGAAGCCGTCCTCGCCTTGTCCACGCTGGACTTTAGAGTCCTAGCAGACCTCGCCAACGCTTTTCTCCCCTACTTCAAAGGCCTCAGACTCGACACCGCCTCGTTCTTTTACAGTGACAGGTGGGACGACGCGCTGTCCTCCATCGGCTCCATCACAGGCGTCGACCACCTCGCAGACCGCGCCCGCGAAGATGGCAATTTAAGCAGTATATTCTCTGCGGAGTTGGAGCCTGTGGCCTTGGACCTCTACTGGCTCTCTTATTTCTGGGAGCTGGTGTTTGGGCTCGCAGACCCTGGCAAAATCCACGAGAAGCCGCGCGCGGGTGAACACCCTTTCCACTTCATGTCGATGGTGACGTCGCGCTACCAGGTGATCTACCGGGTGCTTGGTGCGCGTTTCCCTGACGATGACCAGAGCGGCATACGTCACGCAATCTGCAGGTACCTCAGGTCAGACCTGTTCGATAACCCTCTCGACGCTCAGGAGGAGACGCTGTCTGCGACGCTCCTCACGGAGCTGTGGATCTCCGGGAACAATGAGTTCGCCATTGGTCCTGAGCTTCGAGAGATGTTCATGCAGACCGACGTCGATAATCTGGCGCCGCCAGCGCTTCCGTACGCGGCGTTCCACGTGACGACAGGGCAGGAGCAGCTGATGTTCACCTCCGCGGTCCACAAGGTTGCGGGGGTTCGTGTCTGGATTATGTGGTCCAAAGAGCGCGGGTCTGTGCAGCTTATGGAACGCCTCGGCCAGGAGGACACCCTGGGCGATATCTGGGGGCGTCTGCCTGAGGGTTTTTGGCACGCTAGCCCCGAGTCAGAGAATGCTTGTCGTGAAGCGTTTCTTATCATCTGTAATCTGTGTCTCTACATGGAAACCCAAGACGCCCAAGTCCGTGTCGAGGGTGAATCCAAAGGGACCAAGCCTGCTGAAGAAGATCGGCGCGGGCTTAAACGCTACGCCAAGCGTCAGATGACCCCGGTCCGCCGGGTGCTCTACCCAGGGCTTGACGTCTCTAAATCCGCCAACGTCGCTGGCGCCTCCCACACCCGTAGACACTGGGTGCGAGGGCATTGGCGTTGGCAGGCCTACTGGCCCAACGGCCGTGATGACGAGAAGATCAACAAACGCATCTGGATTAAACCTCACCTTCGCGGTGAAGGCGACGCTACCTATGACACCCCTCGAACCTACAAGGTGGATGAATGATAGACGGCACGGATATTGTTATAGAACTGCAACCAGACTCCGGGCCCCAGCTGCGGCTTCGCGTTCTTAAGTATTTCGCAGAAAGGTGGCCCAACCTTATCGCAGAAGGGTACGGCGACGATAAGCCTGTAACAGCTGCACCGGGGTGGTTAAAGCCTCTGTCGCATCGAAACGAGGTATTTTTGTACCCAGACCACACTGTGTACGCGGTCTGGGAAGAAGGCGAAACAGAAGGCCAGATGGTCCAACTCCTCTGGGAGGCGGATGCATTGACGTTGGTTTTTGGTGACGTCGACACTCAAATCGTGGAAGAGGTCCAACATATTTGTGCTTGTTTACACCCCTGAAGGAGAATCCATTGATCCCTGTAACCAGTATGATGAAAAGCCCCCCACACTGGCGTGAGGGCATCTTCGAGCTGTGCCACGTCTTGTGCGCGCTCACCGACTTCGCCCTGTCCCAGCGCGACCAACGCGTCGTCGCATTCTTGTTTGGAAAAGGTCACGCGTGGGCGGGCAACCCCGACGACCCCACGAGCACCCGCGGGTTTGGTAGGCTTCACATGGCGTATCTAAGTGGGGCCTCGGGGGTCTTCAGGGCCGTAGACGCCACCGACACCCCAGAGGCGCAAGCGGCGCTACTTGGTGTGCGTGACAAACTGCTGCGCGGGGTCCAAGACCTGCTCACCTCAGACCCCGAGAGCCTGTACCTGGTGTGTCTGTACGCGGCTAAGACGCTTGAGAATAAAGCGCAGCGCCTCGGCGTAGACACCGAAGCGCCGGATCGTCGCTCCCCGTTTAGCTTCATCGACGTGTGCGCCCAGGTGTGTGAGCGCTTAGAGATGGTCTTCCCAAACCTGGAGTGCACCGAAGACTTCTGGGAAGAGAGGCTGCGTAAAGCGACGCTCACCGTGTAGGTGTGGTACAAGAAATTGAAGACAATACCCTTAGTAGACCTTTCTTTTGAAGAGGAGATTCCCCATGAGTACCTGGTTTAAAGAAACGCACTACAACGACGCAGGCGTCGCGCTGTGGCAGCATGGAGACGGGAGCCTCGTCTGTGTGACTGCGTTGAGCGACGCCCATCTTATCAACATTCTCGGCCACATCGAGCGGCGCTACTACACCCAATCCAAGGACACTTATAAGGACTACTGGGAGGATTTTATCTGTGAGGCGCTCCAGACGTGGCCGGTCATCGAGGACTTAGAAATCGAGGCTGAGCGCCGCGGCGTGCCTGTTAATAATCAGTGCGGCGCCTGGTGTCACTGCGACTCCTTGATGCTCCACTACCTCGCGCATGTGCGCGAAGGTAAAATTAAAATTCCCTTAGAAGATGAGGCTACCCCATGCTCAGCACTGAAAGCATCTACCACGTTATCACCGAACTAGAAGATCTGGACCCCGACGACGTCGTCTGCGTCGAACACCCCATTATGATGTCTTCGGACCAAGCGCTAAGCGTCGAGGAGTTACTCGACATCTTTTACACGCTCTACAATGCCTCCGAGGAAGGGGAGACCACGTGAACATCGCCGACATCAAGAAAAAGAACGCGGAAATAGGGGAGTTCTTCTTCAGCCCTGAGACGCTGAAGTTCTTCAGCTCTAAAATCTTTGAGGAGGTCCTCCCCGGAGGGTACTTTATCACCCGGGAGACCCCGCCGAACGAGTGGCCACGCTTCACCGTTCGAAAAGCGGAGCCTGGCGGGCAGATTACGACCGTCAGTGATTTTTGTGAATACTCCAATCATCTTGACGCCTACCGCGCAGCCAAAGGGATAGTCTAATATGTCTAAAGCCCAACGATTTATCGCCGCATACAACTTCACCAAGATCCTCCCCACCGCAGGCATTGACCCCGATAAGGGCCACCTTCGGGTGTGTGACGACGCGATTCTTTACCACAGCAACGAGTACGACGCAGACGTCGTGATCACACCCGATAACCGGTCCTGGGAGATCCTCGTAGACGGCGCTCCACGCGGCTTTCACCGCCAGGTCCTTGAAGACTGGCTCACTGCACACCTCACCGGAGTTTAAACCAACTGGAGTTTTGAAATGAAACGTTATTATAAAGCTGCTGGAGCTGTTCGTGGGGCATGCTCGCATCGTCACCGGTCTATGAGGACGGCGTACAAGTGCGCCATCAAAGATGGTGTTGGCTTGACGGGTGGGCTCTACGCGGACCGAAGCGCGAGAGCCTTCGAGGAAGGTGTGCAGGTCGACCTCACACCGGAAGAGCTCGCCGATCTCGACGAATTACGCTACGGCGAGTGAGAAGACTTTAAAAACTAACCAAAAAGGAATTACAATGAAATTTATTATCGCAGCATTGTTGGCATTTGGGATGGTTACCCCGCAAAGCGCCGTTGCGCAGGAAGTTCCTGTCGCTGTAAAATCTGTGCCTAAAGGGAGCGTGCCGCAAGAGGTGTCGAAGCTTAAAACATCAAAACTTTCTCCGGGAGAGATCCGTAGTCTACGGCTGCTCCTGACGCAGAAGTCTGACGCAGAAGTCTCCCCCGTTTGGGAGCGTCACGATCTGAATTTATTACGTGAAAATCCCCCATCTCAGTTTAACTACACCAACGCTGGGACAGCTTTCTGGATTTCTATGGTTGTAATTTCAATCTCGGCCATGGCGGGGGCATCAGCAGCAAAGGGTGGTGGCAAACTTGTCTTTGCGGCTTCCGCTGGCTCAGGGCTTCTAACGAGTTCCATCTTCGCCCTCCAGGTGGGCCACGACTCAAGTATGGCTATCGTAGGAGGTGCTATGGTGTTATCTAGCATTTTCCTTCCCTTTATTGTATCTGATTTCTAAACCTTCGATACGGCTTAACCCTCTCAAGAGTATTCTAAAAAACTAAACAAAAAGGAATTACAATGAAATTTATTATCGCGTTTATCTGTGTGTTCTTCGCCGCATCAACAGCTCTGGCTCAGAGCACCATGAAGAATCTTGGGAAGACCACCCCCGTTGGACGCAATGTGGCCTGGGTAGGTATGGACGAGGACCTCTTTGCCTGCCCGTCCCCCGAAGAGGAGGGCATCGGGGTTGTCACCGTTAATAAGAAGGACGGAGTCATCGTGGGGGCCGCTGACATCTTCAACTACTCCTCCAATGCTGTCGCCGAACTGAAGGCCACCAAAGCAAGCCTTAAGCTGATTGAATCGAAGTGTGTGAAGGTAAAAAACGTCGAAGACCTGAACGCATTTCAGTGCGACGATCTGACTACCGGTGTCATGGTGGAGGGTAAAAGAGTTTATATTATGTATTCGAAGGGTTGAACCTCGGCTCACTTAAACCAACTGGAGTTTGAAATGAAACGTTATCACAAAGCTGTTGGAGCATGCTCGCACCGTCACCGGTCTGTGAGGGATGCGTACATTTGCGCCCTCCATGATGGTGCTGGTTTGGAAGGTGGGTGTTGGTTTGATGCGTGGGGCCTACGCGGCCCGAAGTTTGACAGCCTTCGAAGAATGCGTGCAAGTCGACCCTTTAAAAGGAGTTCGGCCTTTTGTGTTTTTGACCTGAATTGACAGGAGATGATCCTGGCTCACTGCACAACTCATTGGAGTTTAAAATGAAATTTATCATCACGTTTGTGTTCGTATTCTTCGCCGCCTCAACCGCCGTTGCAGGCGTCCTCCACAATCTCGGAGAGACTGAACCCGTTGGGTGTACGACAGACTGGGTCGAGGTGGAACATGGGAAAATCTGCCCAAAGAATGACGGTGACACCCTCACCATGGTCACCCTTGAGGGCGGGGTCATCAACACCGCCACGGAGATCTTTGAGTTCGACTCGGCGGGGATGGCTGCCCTGGCCAAAGAAAAGATGCTGGACGCTCTCTTGGAGCTGGGGTGCTCGTCGCTGGGCTCACATGGGGGGACTCTTGGGTTTAAGTGCGGCAAGTTTAAGGTGGGCGTCAAGCGCATCGGAAGCAAGCTATACGTCATGTATCGGAGCGCTTGAGAGACGTGTCGAACATGGTATAAGACGTTGAAGGATTAACCACGCCATGTATTGGCGAGCCTATTTAAGACGGTAAGGACGACGTGACTAGAAACGAAAAAGAGTTACTAGAGTCGCTTGAGGCGTACGCAAAGCTGAATGCGATGATCCAGGCAAGACTTACGCACTGCTTCGACCTTTTAAAAGCGGCCGGTGTCCCGCATACGGACATGAAAAAAGGGCTCGTCGAGATGGTTGAGTTGGCGGCTGGTGCCTACGCGGAGCTGTCGGACATGGAGAAATGCTTGGCGAGTCAGCGCGCCCTTGTCGCTCAGATTAAGGCGTTTGCCACCACACACCGGCGCACCAAAGTCATCGGCGGCGCCCACCAGGCGCTTGACAAAATCATTGAGATGGAGGGGGAATGACGGCGAGACGCTGCTGAAAAACTGCACCTCGAATTAATCAAACGCCCCGCACCACGCGGGGCACACTGGGAGTTTATTATGAAAGCAGTTTTGGTAACGACAGAGCATCGTGGAGTTTTCTTTGGCTACCT
>JGI1221J13441_10000660_pt1 | contig 15239 bp, 13 predicted proteins | sample LakVidmifraction_4_FD_13441 | JGI IMG/M metagenome (IMG submission 13441) | reverse complement strand
TCATCTTCCCATTCTGCAGCCGGCGTCCCAGGACGTGTAGAATATTTAAAAATATAAGCATTATCAAAATTCATCTCCTCCATAAACTTTTTTGTATCCTCAAACTGTTCTTCTGTCTCTCCAGGAAAACCTACAATAATATCTGTAGTTATTGCAAGATCTGGCATATATTTGCGTATTACAGCTACAGCCTCCTGATATCGTTGGGTATTATAACCTCTTCTCATACGCTTAAGAACTTCGTCTGAACCGGATTGCAAAGGTAAATGAATATGTTCACAAACATTCGGCAGCTCTGCCATGGCTCGTGCAAATTCATCTGTACAACGGGATGGATGACTTGATATAAAACGAATCCTTTCTATTCCAGATGTGGAATCAACACTTTCTAAAAGTCTTGGAAAAGGTTCTTTATATCCTCTTTGTGAAACATAATCATCAGCCCATGTTTTATTACGGACACCATATTGAAGGACACTTTGACCTAACAGAGTAACCTCTTTAGCACCAATATCAACAACTCTTTGCACCTCTTCAAGTACCTTTTCCGGATTTCTACTCCATTCAACACCTCTAACTGATGGCACAATACAATATGCGCAACGCCTTTCACAACCTAGAATGATATTGACAAAAGCTGTAAGTTCCCCCTTCTTATGTTCACCCCATGCTTTTTCATTAAACTCCACCTCGTTACCACAATCAACAACTGGTCCACCACCAGACTTTATAACATCAATAATCTCCGGTAAGAAAGCCTTGCTTCGTGTACCAATCGCAAAATCCAACTTGGGAACAAAACCTAGTATTTCATGTTCAAGTCTTTGAACAACACATCCTACGGCTCCAACCATGAAGTTAGGATCTTTTCTTTTTCTAGCACAAAGAATCCCAAGTTTGCCTAAAGCCTTTGATTCTGCTTTTTCTCTTATCGTGCACGTATTAACAATCACAAGCTCCGCTTCTGCTTCAACATCAGTCTGCTCATGCCCATTTTGAACAAGAAGAGCTTCAATAGCTTCTGAATCTCTCTCATTCATCTGACATCCATATGTTCTTATTGAAAATTTCATATTTTCCTATTTCTAAAAATTCACAGCTTTCCAGACAGGTTCTTCAAATGTGCCTGTCAATCTCATCTCAAATAATTTGCTTATTGGCCATACTACCGTATTAATAAATTTGGCAACAAATGTATGCTGCTTCATAAACTTAAGCTGAAACTTCATATTATAAGTTCGATCCACCATGTTAACACTACCGGTGCCGGAAATACTTAAAACATCGCCATTTAAAACAAATCTACTAACTTCACCAACTCCATTTTTCATTTCAAAGTCAACAGTCGCATCAGATTGGCTCATCACAAAATCAAGACCTGGAATAACCTTTGCAAGCAATTTAGTCAGGCCACCAAAAATTCTCATTCTGAAAAGCCACCCTTTTTTAATTGAAATATAACCGCTGGCATTCATTCTCGACCAGACATTTTCATCAACATAACCATCAAATTTGATTTTGCCGTACAAACGCCCACTCACATCTTCACTATTCATTATTTCAAGTGCTGAAGCAAATAGGCTGTAATTTACACTATTTAAAGAGATATTTCCATAATATTTTACATTCGTATATGTATTATCAAGAATATTGAATGTTAAGTCACCATTAATCTTACCATCATAGAAGTCACTCTCAAATTTCTTAAACTGATTAGTAACACCATTAATAAGAACACTGCTGGAGAATGCTGTAAAAGTGAAATTGTTATATATGAAATTACCGAATTCAATTTTTCCGAAACATGCGTTATTAGTGTAGTTATCAGGACACACAGAACCTGTTGCTGTAACTGTTGGTTGAGTTATAAAGTCAATATTTTCAACAAACTTGTTTCTAATATTCACAAGTTTCAGCAATTCAACAGGTTCAATAGTTGAAGTACCCTGAAACCTTATATCAGAATAATCATCCTCGGTAATAAAGTTCCCTAAAACACTTCCTTTTTCTCTAAAAATACGGCACTCTTTGCCTACAATACTTGACTTGGTTTTAGATGTATAAATTGTCAGTTTTGATTCAGCCATTACAAAGTCTACTGCATTATAACTTGAACCCCCCACTTCAAAGTCCCCCTGGAGTAACATAGAATCTTCATCTTTAAAATCCCTTTGTATGGTACCTTCAAAAACAGTATCATTCATTGTCTCTTTATCAAATCGTTGAATAAAAGTAACTAAAGTTGTATTGCCCCACCTTCTCAAAAGAGGAACAAGATAATAAGGGTTAAGCTTTGCATCCAAGTCAATATTTATTGTAGATTTAGATGAGTCATACGTCAACTTGCTGTTTGAGAAAGATCCTGGGTTCACAAGATTACCTAAAGAACCTTCAATATGTTCAGCAAATAGCTTGTCTCCACGACACTTGACATCGAACTTCACTTCCTGAAACAATACTCCATCCAGATATAAATCTTTGAAATAAAGTTCACTTTCAACATATAAATCAAATGGAGGAGGCAAACCACCCTCCCCATCCTCTGCAGGAATAATCAGTTGTCTACTCATTATTGTTGTATTTGAAAACTTAATCTTTCTTATTCTGCGATGTTTCTGAAACATGTCAAACCAATTTATATCGAGTTTCAGACTTTTAATATGCACACCAGCCTCTCCAGGCTTCTCTTTTCTATAAACATAAATATTCTTTAGAGTAACCCCTGAAAAGAAATTTAGTTGAACTCTCTCAACATCAAAATAAAAACTACTTCTATTAGGAATTTTTAAACCTTGTTTTATAAGAAAATCAGGCAGCCCATTGAAAGAAAAGAAAATAACAAAGACAACAATTAAACATGCTAATATGGCTATCAAACGAGAAAAAAACTTAAAAAGTTTTAGGCAAAAATTATTAAATTTTCTTTTAGTCTTTTTTATCATACTAGTTATCCATTAACGATTAATCATCATCAGATTTATCAGAAGGTTCATCCTTATACATATCAAGAGTCAAATTCGACAACTCTGCTGGAGAAAGAACAAAAATAAGTTCTTTGCCTTTAACCATAGCATATCTAGCGCCATCATTACCAGCCAAAGCGCCAATCATCAAGCTCTTTTGAATACCGGCATCCGTTGAAAAACCAATTTTAACAACATACATAGGTTCTTTTAGACCATACTTATCCAAGTCCATGATATTATCCTCAACAATACACTCAGCTCGCAAGTTTGCAACAGAAAACAGTATAGTATTAACAGCAACCATATCGATATTATCTTTGCTGCCATCATGCACCCATTGACCATCCTTACTCAAAACAGCATCTTTAGCATCTTTTCCAATTTTCTTAACAATGATACTGCTTATATCTTGAGAAGGAATATTTAGAACTGTCTTATTATAAAATAAAAATGGATCTACAACATCACTCCCAAAAATAAGTTTGGCTGAATATGGCAAAAGAAACAGATCTTCCCTACCAGTAAATTTGCCATAAAAATTTCCAGGCTCACTTTTTGAGGTGAAAAACTGCAATTTTTTCTTGTTTAAAGTTTCCTTCTGCACCCCAATACAAAGGTCTACATATGGTTCCAGATTCAAAGATTCAACTTGTTCAGGTGATATAAATTCAACAATACGAACTTGTTTTGTAAAATAATTCAAGAATGATGAAACAGTTTTAAAGTCGGCGACAGCATAACCAGGCTCAATTATAGCCCACACACCATTTGTTTTTGTCATTATAAAACGGCTATCATTCTTTGATATGCCAATTTCTTTAATCAAATCCTCATTTACATCAAACAATGCTTTGTTTTTAAGCTCATTTAAAGAGAAGTTTAAAACATTAATATCTTTCTCGGCAATCTTTACGGCAAATATATCAGGTAATGTTTTTCTCACAACATAATGTAAGTTTTCGTTTTCAGGACTGTGCTGAGAAATCTTAAGACTGTACATATCCCCAATGATTGGATCTTCAAGACTTATTCCAAATAGTGCTTGATCATCAGTAAGTCCATATTTCTCATACAAAATATTATTTTCATCATTAGATACACCAGTAAAGGAATCCTGCCACACATAACTACTGATCTTTAAGTCTGCCAGTTTCTGAAGAATAGATTTCAACACAGACTCATCAACAGGACCAACATCCGGCTGCTTAAAGAACCACTTTCCAGCATTCTTTGTCAACTCGACATAACCAGCTTTGGCAGATTTCATCTTAATAATGTCTATAAGAGATATATCAACATTAAACATTTCCGGATCTCGTAGTTCATCAACAGTTAGAGGCAGAACATCAACAATCTTTGACGTAACGGTATATATATTATCAGAATCACTATTTTTTACATATATATAATCTCCAAGACGTGTTCGACTGCCAAAAACAACATCAATCTCTTCATCCTCAAAGAATAAAGTAATAATAGCCTCAGGCTTATCTATTCCAAATGTCTGATCAGAAAGTTGACGTTTCTTCATATCCTCAGGGGTAACGACTTCCAGAAACCTCAACTTTTCAACCATTGAGAAAATACTTTCAAAGATTCCCTGTTTAGCCAAATCATAAACAGGAGAAAGAATATACCATCTTCCATCAATGTTTGATGCCTCAACATTCCAATCTTTATATTTAATTCCTAACGATTTTATATCACTACCTAATAAAGATAAATCCACAACACCTTTTTTATTGGTATCAGGATCAGGATGTTTTTCAAGCTCCATAATATAATAGACAATACCTGCAAATATTAATGCAAGAACAGATAAAAATATGTTCATCTTAACCTTCATTATTTTCTCCTCGCAAACCAAACAAAAAAACCTAAAAGAGCAAAACATGCAGGAATAATCAAACAAAAAATTATATAAATACTCCTCCACTCTTTAACATTAAAGTTTATCTCTAAAACCGTAAGATTCTTAGGGGGAATGGCCAACAACTGTTCACGCTCCAGCAACCAGTTTAACGAACTCAAAAATATTGTTTTGTTTCCGCCAACTCCTTGACTCAAACCGCCATTTGAAGCAAAATAAGAATCCCCAAAAACAACCATTTTCCCAGTTCTAACCACAGAAGAACTCTCCGACTTGGTCATTTCAATTGCCACCGCAACAGGTAGTGGTCCAGGTTTATCAATTCCTGCATCATAGTGTAACTTCTTGTTGTTGGGTGAATCTTTTTCCGCCCAACTTCTTTCATCGGACATTGCCAATGGAAAAACCAAAGGTTTATCAGCACCTTCAGTAATACTGGAACTATCCGGAGTTAAAGATGTCGGATTGAAAAACATTGTTGCAACCCTATCCATATTTTCTGTTATAGGATGTCTAACATATTGAGCCACTAACAAAGCTGACCCCTGAAAAGTCATATCAATGACATTGTCATTCCCTACAAGCAGACCATAACTCTTGAAAAAACCAACTAATTGCTCGTCAACTGGAGGGTCCAGAAGAAACATCATACGACCTCCGTTTTTAAGATAAGCCCTTAATGACTTAAATTCAAAATTTGCAAAACCTTGAACAGGTCCGGCAACAATTATACAAGAGGCATCTTCCGGAACCACTTTTGTGGCAGCAAGAAGCAATGGTTTAATTTCAATATTATCCTGCTCAATTAAAGATGCAATCTTCGAGTACCCTCTTGTTTTATGAAAATTCGAAAGATCCTTCTCACTATGCCCGGTCAGATAATATACAACCGGTATTTCATCTTTAGAAACATCCAGAATCGCAGAAGAAAACATTAATTCACCATTAAAAGTTGCAAGTTTTTCCTTTATCCCGCTTGCAGTTAGCTCTTTAGTAAAACCAGCAATGTCGTCAAGAGATACTACCTTAAATCTATCATCAAGCTCAAAAACTACAACATTAGGAACATCAAGACCAAATTTGTTTGCAGCCATTTCCACTCTGGAGACTTCTCGTTCCGGATCAATATAATGAATATCAAACTTTAAATCTGTGTTTTTTCTTAAATAGAAAGAGTATTCACCTAAAAGATTTTTCACCTCATTATAGAACATATTAGAGTTCTGAACTATAACATAAATATTTAACTCTCCATTAATATTATCAAGTAGTCTTAATGTTTTTGGTGACAAATCAAATGTTCCAACCTGATCAATATTTCCCCTATAATAAATCTTCATACCAACAAAATTAATAAGGGCGAATATAACCAAAGAAAGCAGACATGTTGTAAAAGTCCCCGTGCCAAAACCAAACTTTTTGCGCCTCATTTGACTTATAGCCTTAGTATTTAATTTTTTCTTTATTCTCATTTAATCACCTATGCTTTGAAACTTCTAAAACTCTTATTGAATAAAACAGAAACAACACTGTCCCTGAAAAACAAAAAACTAATGGACGACTATCTATTATCCCATCACAAAAACTATTGAAAAATTCCGGAAAGTTCAAATACTCTTTTATAAATGTCGGGGCATGAGGTATAAGATTGGTAACATAACCAATAAAATAAAAAAACAATATCATGATAAATGTAACTGTTGAACACAACAACTGATTTGATGTGATAGTAGAAGCAAAAACGCCTATGGAAAGTGCAAACATACCAAAAAAGACCAGAAACAACAAACCGCTTGTCAAATTATTAATAATACTAACAATTGTCCCGCCTGACATAATTTCTGCAACGCATACATAACCAACAGCTGACAGAAAAATTAGTAATAAGAACAACATAGCTGATGCAAACTTGCCTGCAATAAGTTGAGCTGTAGTAATTGGAAAAGTCAGTATCAACTCCAACTGACCATTCTTTCGTTCATCAGCGAACAACTGCATCGATAAAAATGTTACAATTATCGGAAGCCAACAGAAGAAAATTAACTTAAACATAATTGTGGACAATGTAACTCGCTCACCCATCTGGCCTTGTGCAACTTGTAAAAACAGAAAACCTGTGCTGGATAAAAACAGACAAAATATTGAAAAAGCTAATGTTGAATAAAAATAAACACTGACTTCTCTCTTGAATATTATAAAAGTCTTACTCATACAATTTTCTCCTTCGTCATCTCTAAGAAAAGATTCTCAAGCGTGTGCCTTGAACTTCTCAACTCCCTAAGAACCCATTTCTTCGATAGAATAAGACCAAACAAAGCCTCTCTAGACTGATCAAAGTGACCAACGTCACAATCGATGGCAACCCAACCGTTACTAAATGTATCTAAACTGTTAACTCTTATAATATCATCAAGATTTTCAAGTTCCTGCTTAACATCTTCTCCTTCTGAAACTCTAATCTCCAAATAAACAGTTCCACCGCTATCCATATTATCAAGAAGCTCTGTCGTATTACCTTTAACAACCAGTTCGCCATCATTTATAATGACAATTCGATTACTTATAAGTTCTATTTCTGAAAGTATATGCGAAGAAATCAGCATTGCATGTTTTTCAGATAAACGCTCAATAATCTTTCTGAATTGAACAACCTGATAAGGATCCAGACCTGCTGTAGGCTCATCTAAAATAAGAACATCAGGGTCACCAACCAATGCAACAGCCAAGCCTAAACGTTGCTTACAGCCCTTTGACAAATTTTTTACAATCGCCTTTCGATAATCCTCAAGGTCACACTGTTCAATGATATCAAGAATATGTGAAGATACTTTTCGAAAAGGCACACCTTTAAGGCGTGCAACAAATTTCAAATATTCAGCAACTCTCATAGCTGGATAAACCGGATTGTTTTCGGGCAGATATCCAAGGGACTTATGAACACTATCAGGATCTTCCCGGACATCAAAACCACATATCTTAACCTCTCCAGCTGTTGCCGGAAGGAAACCTGTCAACATCTTTATAGTTGTTGTTTTACCCGCTCCGTTTGGACCAAGAAAACCAACAACTTCACCCTTCTTAACATTAAAGGAAAGATTGTTCAAAACCACCTTGTTGCCATATTTTTTTGTTAAATTCTTTACTTCAATCATACATTAACCTATCTAGGTTTATCTTCATTTGAATTTTCCAGGTGTATTTCCTCTGTTGTTCCATCTGGAGCTGTAACCAAAACAACATCTTCGTCCTCTTCATACTCTGCCTCTACATAATCCTTATGCACCTTTTTCATCATAAAAAAACTTTTTATTCGGACATAAAGCATAAACAGAGCTGCCAGAACCACAAAAACTATCATCACCCAGAAGAAAAGAAAAAACAATACAATCGCCATTATTATGGATAAAATACCAAATATAATATTCTTAATGTTCATTACTCCCTCATTTTCTTAGGCTTACATAAAGCATCTTTATCATTAGCAACCCTAAAACATTTTTTGCAAATATATTTTGGATTATCAACTAGCTTAACAACATCATCAAAATGATCTTTTAATGTGGATTTTTTCAAATGACACATCTTAGATACAATATTATTTTCACTCATATCAAACTCTTCTTCCCGTACGGGCGACACATGTGTCGCCCCTACAATCATTTTCGCATTTTCGAATTTCAATTTATTTGTTTTTCCTGAACCTGACTGGCAATTTCGCTGAAATACTCTCGCACAAGAGCACGATATTCAGCTGGAACATTATCAAAATCACCCTCTGATGTAACTCCACTTTTCAACCCACCACTAATCTTTTCCCAATCTTAACCAAAATAACACAAGATAATATAATACCACGCAAACCCAAGTGGTAATAAATCTGTTCTTACTAAATTTTTCAATGAAACTTTCCCTATTAATAACATTTAACTTCTAATGATAGCAAAAAAACTAGATAAACAACAAGACAATTCACTATAACCACCTCAAAAACCTTGTTTTTCTGGTTGAGCCTTTATAGTGTTCGGAGATGAGCCATCGCCGCTACAGTTTAGCATCGGTATCACTTACACTGTACTGTAGCGACGGGCGTTGACCGTCGAAAATATATATTTCATGTTTATCACCCAAGAAGTGATAAAAAATAATTCAACCCCTAATTATATTGTTTAAAACTCATGTTGATGTCCTCAACCAGAAATCTAAGGCCAAAAAATAGTTATTAGAGCAATGAACGATTGAGATGTCGTGTAGATGTGTTAGCGAGGATGCCCTAAATAGTATGACTGGCAACTTCTTTAACCTTGGGAATTACCATAAAAACCACCCCTGCAATAAGATTCATTAATATAACAAGTACCATAACCATATAAAAAGCTGTATAATATTGTGTAATGTGTGCAAAAATATTTGCTAGTTGATTTGGAAAAGTCCACATAGTCACAACATTAATAAAAAAAAGAGTTCCAACAATAGATGCGAACCCTAAAAAGGCAGACTTTATATCAGGAGGACTCAAAGTGATTGAACTACCAATACAAAAAACTAAATACAGAAAAAGGTAAGTTTTCCAATTTGACAAATTTTCAACAGTAAAAAGCTGAAAAGTCAGAGACTTAACTGATAAATAGATATATTTGGTAATTTCAAGAAAATAATCCCAATATCCTGTTGTGAATGATTTTACAGGTAAACTACCTAATGAAGAAAACAAGTTCTCTCCAACAAGATATTTTGAACAAAAATATATTACTGTGGAACCAAAAAGTATAGGACCTATACCAATGAAAAAATTTCCTATCACTTGGTAGTTACTATCTGGATTATATGAATGCTTTACATAACCCAAACTTCCTGATTTCGGATTTGGACTAAATAGTTCCATATCTATTATTTCATGCCTAAATACAATACAGAAAAATGCATGACCAAGCTCATGGATTATCGTGCCTATGCCTCCAAAAAAAGTCAAATACACACCTTGCCCCATAAAACCGTAAGCTCTCTTCTCTACAAAAACTGCAACATAATTCAGCAGAAATGCCAGAATCAAGCCTGGTCCAATAAGAATAAATATTTGCTGAAGAGACATCATCAGTGCATTCCATAAATAAGTCAATATTGTATGTAATATTCCCATTTTGTAAATTCCTTAAACACATCTTTTATAAAAACGGCTCTATCACGGTTTGTGTGGATGAGTCATAAATATGCAAAAAACTATCTTTGTTGACATGTTATTCCAATAGCAATAATTGAATCTCGTAGAGATGATATCTCAGTAGCCTCGGGTTTTAACCCGAGGTTAATGTATAACAATATGCTGAACCCCGCCCTCATTTTACCTTATATTATTAGGCAAAATGAGGGCGGGGGTGGCATAAATTTATCCAGATGTCATCCCTATGGGATTCGTTTTTTTATTGTATTGTCCTCGGGTTAAAACCCGAGGCTACAAAGATGTCGCCCCGCTGGGGCTAGTATTAACCCACACAAACCGTGACATAGCCATAAAAACTAAAATTTATAAAAGCATATCAACAATTTATTTGAATGCCAATATTGAATCTTGAAATCATAAAAAATCTATTATTTACCATCTAAAGAACTGTATATGTTTGCTGGAAGTCACAGTGCAACATATCTATTAACACGATTTGCCAAAGGCATTTCCACCATTCATCATTTAGAATTTAGCATTCATAATTGTTTTACGCCTGCGGAGCTTTTCCACAATTCGTAATTAGTAATTCGTAATTGACCTACCCTGCCAAAGCTCCACCTTTTGGCTCATCTTTTTTTTCAGGATTATATGCCTGTTCTGGTGTAGGCCAACCATCCTCCCGAATCATCCTGCCAACTTCACGAAGAGCCTTTATATCATCTGGATGTATTGAGCCATCAGGCAAAGGTCCTGTATTTGCAAGCATATTGCAGTTATTCATCAAGGCATAACCCAAACGAGAATAGACCTCATTAGCGTCATAATGGATTGAATCTTTTTTGTATCCCCAGTTAGACTGCTGAAGAGTCATACATATTTCATTATGCTTATGCTTATTGATATCCCAAGCATCATCTGCCAATTTTGAAGCAGCAAAATCACCTTTTCTGCTATAGTTGTCACCATGACTTGCAAAATGAAACTCAGGCGATGCAAAATCTTCTGTACCTGTTGCACCCTGCTTAAAAGATAGCAAAGTTTCCGGTCTCTTCTCGCGAATCAACTTATATGTATCTTCAATCCTGACTACATCTGGATTCTTATAGTACCCCATAATAATATCAAGCCACATCCCTGCCAAAGGATACTCCAAATCAAGCAGTTCTTCCATACAGGCGTGTGCATATTCCCAATATTTTGCGGCATCTTCACGTGTTTTATATTTGTAGCGTGGCTCTATAAAATCGTAAGCTGGTTGACCACAAGGCACCTCACTAACCGGAAATGCATATGGATGCCTCCAATTAAAAACATGAGTGTAATATGTAAAGAATCCAAGTCCTTTTTTATCACACTGTTCCGCCAGCTCTCGAACTAAATCTCTTTTAACCGCATTGTAACTATTATACTTTTCAACATCACTCTGCCAAAGACAAAATCCTTCATGATGACATGTCGTCAGATTTACATATTTCATCTCCGCTTCCAGTGCTAGATCTGTAATAAAATCAGCATCAAAATTCTTTGGATCAAAAGTATCATATAATTTCTCATATTCATCAAGAGGAATCTTTTCTCGTAGCAGAACCCATTCTCCTCTTTCCAGCTGTGAATACAAACCATAATGCATAAATAAACCCCATTTGGCATTCTTAAACCACTCCATATTAGCATCATGCGGATTCCTGTTCCACAATTCCTCATACNCCTTNAAATAANTTGGTACACCATTCATAGTTCTATATTTCTTTTCTTACTAATTAATTAACGACCCCGCTGCCACTTACTGCGACAGCAGAAAGTGGTAGCGGGGTCGAATCTGATTTTTTTTAGGTTCACCCACACAAAACGTGACAGAGCCTGTATTAATTATCACTTGTGAATTTTGACAGATACTAAAAAGAAATACAAGCCATTTATATAAAAGAACATAATTTTTGTCTACTGCGGCATTTGCTTCTTTTGCGTTAATATCTATTTTGACTTAGTTTTCTGGTTGATTTATTTCTCGGCCCACAGAGCCGGCTCTACATTCTTTCCAAACAGCGTTATTTGCAAGTAATGTAGTGTCGGTTCTGTGAACCGAAAATTTTTTGCCGTCACGCTGGTGACCCAACCGAAAAATCAAGGTTAAATTCCTTTAGTTTTACGGTTAAAAGAAATAACATGAATTTTAATCAATAAAATCAGCAAATGATATTCTCTTTTTTATGCTTTTGGGTGATAAATATGAAAATTAGTTTTGGCGGACGTCGAGGACGTATTAGCTCCTCCCATGTTTAGGGGAGGTGTTCGAGGAACGAGAACGGAGGGGTTCCTACTCCCTGCTGGCAACATAACATTAAACTGCACTGCGGGAGGGGCATCGTCCCCGATGACCGAAAAAGACAACCAACCTTAAAATCAAGGCTATTTTGACTTAAAATTACTCTTTGATTGCAAAATCACATGTTATATTGTAAAATTGTCCAATTATTAATTTTAGACAAGGAACACAATGATTAACATACCAAATGTTCTAGCAGAACGCTACGCAACTAAAGAGATACAAGATATCTGGAGCCAGGTCGGCAAAATAAAACTCGAAAGAGAGTTCTGGGTTGCCATTATGAAAGCCCAAATCGAACTGGGACTTGATACCAGAAGAAGTTATTGCTGACTACGAAAAAGTTATCGACCAGGTTGATTTAGATTTCATCAGAAAAAGAGAAGCAATCACACGCCATGATGTAAAAGCTCGTATTGAAGCATTTTGTGAACTTGCAGGACACGAACACATCCACAAAGGCATGACCAGTCGTGACTTGACTGAAAACGTTGAACAGCTTCAAGTATATAAATCCATTAAGATTATACAGAAGAAGGCCGTAACAGTTCTTGCAAGACTTGCAGAGATATCAAAAAAATATGAAGATATTCTTTTGACAAGCAGAACTCATAATGTTGCCGCTCAACCAACAACATTCGGCAAAAGAATGTCAATGTATGGTGAAGAACTTCTTGTTGCTGTTAAACGTATGGAGTTTCTGATTGATAACTATCCGGTTCGCGGTCTTAAAGGTGCTGTGGGTACTCAAGTTGACCAACTTACTCTTTTTGATGGCAATACCGAAAAGGTCATCCAACTTGAAAACAGAATCATAAAACACCTTGGGTTCTCTTCAGTACTTAACTCAGTTGGTCAGGTTTACCCTCGAAGTCTTGACTTTGATGTCATATCGGCTCTTTATCAGATTGGTTGTGCTCCATCAAGTTTTGCCAAGACATTACGCCTAATGGCTGGACACGAACTTGCAAGCGAAGGCTTTGCTAAAGGACAGGTTGGTTCATCAGCTATGCCACACAAAATGAATAGTAGAAGTTGTGAAAGAATCAATGGCTTTCACACAATTCTTAGAGGATATTTAACAATGGCTGAAGGCCTTGCTGGTGACCAATGGAACGAGGGCGATGTGTCGTGCTCTGTTGTTCGTAGAGTTATGCTCCCAGATGCTTTCTTTGCCATTGATGGATTACTTGAAACAATGCTTACTGTATTAAAACAACTGCAAATCTTCCCTGCCGTTATAGATAAAGAAAACCAGCACTATCTACCATTTCTTGCAACAACAACTTTCCTAATGGAAGCTGTTAAAAATGGTGCAGGACGAGAAGTTGCTCACGAAGCAATCAAAGAACATGCAGTTTCAACTGTTCTAGACCTACGTAATGGCAAGATCACAAAAAATGATTTAATTGAAAGATTGGCAAATGATGAACGCCTTGGGCTATCAAAAGATCAGCTGACTTCAATCATTGATAATGCAGATCAACTTACTGGTGCAGCAAGTAGGCAGATTGATACATTTAACAACGATGTACAAGTATGGCTTGACCGCTACAAAGATGCCGCCTCATATGCACCAGGCGAAATTTTATAAGAAATAAGAATAGAGGAACGATAGCTGAACATGCTACGCATGGGGAACAATGGCGGAACGATTGTGGAACAATAGCGAATAAAAAAAACAAACTGTTATTTGCAAGATTGGGAGCGATAATGTCCTCATTATCATCTTTCCTTCAATGTTTACACATCGCATTGAATGCATAAATGGGTGTGCGATGTCATGACCCTTGTCACTTAGACCTTAACGACTTTAAAGACCTTAAGGACTTTAAAGTCGTTAAGAAGTAGCAGCGATTTACCATGCTTTCGATTGAAACAAAATGACAACAAAAAACAAAATGACTTTTTTAGAACACTTGGAAGAACTAAGATTTCTGCTATTCAAGTCCCTTGGTATTATTGTCATTTTTTTTGCAATATCAGTTCCTTTTGCACCAAAGATAACACAGCTATTCAAATCTAAACTGCCAGACACTCTTGGAAACACCGACTCCTTATTACAGATTCTTCAAGTTTCAGAAGGATTCACACTGACTCTAAGAATTGCATTCGCAACAGCAATAATACTTGCAACACCATTCCTGCTGATACTTACAAAGAAATTCATTCAACCGGCATTAACCGAAACAGAACAAAAATACAGCAACCTTTTTATAGCAGCATCTTCCTGTCTATTTGTGGTCGGATGCCTGATCGGCTATTACATTACCCTGCCAATGGCAATAAGTCTGATGTACAAAAGTTGCTACTGGATTGGTGGCGAACCAAAATGGACTATGTCAAACTACATAATGTTCTGTCTTCAAATTATTGTTGCATTTGGTATTGCATTCTTAATGCCAATAGTCATGTTCATCTTAGTAAAACTTGGAATTGTTAAAGTTAGTTTTCTGAGATCCAACCGCAGGTATGCAATAATCATTATACTGATAGTCTCAATGCTGTTAACACCATCTGATCTGCCTACAATGCTCATAATGGCAATCCCTCTATACGTTCTATATGAAATAACAATTCTCATCTCTTCAATATCAAATGAAAGTGTCCTTTGAAGCCCCTTGTATACAGTTGAGGCAATGTGGTTGATAATATGCCGCATAAAAGATAATACAAATAAACAAGGAAGACGGTCTGCTTTTGTTTCTAAAACAAAGCAGGTGGAATATGTTGAAGCTTATCGCAATAGTGGTTTGACAATACGTGAATTCGCCAAGGGGAATTATATAAATCCACAAGAGTATTTATCGGATGTTCTTAAGCGTTTACCGGCAATGACAAATCAGAATGTTGAGCAACTGCTACCGTCCAGATGGTTAGCTGAAAGACAAAAATTAGCGAGTTAATTTTTTCTAT
>JGI1221J13441_10000659_pt1 | contig 15252 bp, 20 predicted proteins | sample LakVidmifraction_4_FD_13441 | JGI IMG/M metagenome (IMG submission 13441) | reverse complement strand
CTTCCTCTCCGAATCAATCCAACAAGCAGTAGCAGAAGAAAGGGCGAGGGTGGTTGGGGAGATAAAGAACACACCCATATATAAAGCACATACTTGTTCCAGCGAAAATGCAGACGAGTATAGAACATTTGACAATGGACAAGAAAGTTATAAACAAAGAGTTCTCTCCTCCCTAGACAAACCATTAACAGACGGGGAGAAATAACCTTTACTTATATGAAAAAACTAACTAGACAAAGAAAATGGCAATTGAAGAAACTAGCAGAGGGTAAGTGTGAGATATGTGGAAAGATTAAAGATACAGATATGGTCAGATGCTCAAATTGTAAATGGAAAGTAATTAGTAAAGATTATGATGATCGTCAAATGCAAATCATGCGGTAAAGAGAGAGAATTTAGAAGCTCTAATGGTAAGTATTCAAAAATACCACCTGAGTTCTGTAAAAGTTGTAGTTTAAAAAAAATAAAAAGATGGTAATTAGACCGCCCACATATTCGATACCTAGTCATAAATGTTTTTTCTGTGATGGTCTATTAGATTTTTTAGTCTCAGAAAGTTTGAAAAGTGGATTATCTTATACCTGTATAAGATGTGAGATGCTATATACGATCACTGACTTTAGTTATAAAGAAAATAAAAAAGAATATATTAAGTCATAATGAAAAATCTTTTACGTTGTCCATTTTGCGGGGATAAGAATATACTAGGGGAAATAAATAGCGATGGGGATGTAGTAGTTAAAAGATATCCTGGTGCTTTTACAATAATTGAAAGCAAGCAGATAAAAATAAAATGTGGAAAATGCAAAGAACTAATTTATTTCAAGGAATAGATCAACTAAACGCTGTAATTATAGGTACGGGTTTTATATCCTCGCATTTAGTTTGGAAACTTACGAAGGATAGTATTAATACTACTGTTTTTCGTCATGGGGTGCTTAATAATAAGCAGACTGTTAAGGCTATGGCGGATATGTACAAGCCTGATCTAATAGTAAACTTATCAGCTTATGGTAATTTAGCTTCTCAACACGATGAAGAGGAGATGATTAAAGCTAATATATCAAATATTCAAAATTTACTAGAGGGGACTAAACACTTAGGATATGAAAAACTAGTCAACTTTTCTACCTCCTCAACACTTCTGCCACACGATACTTATTATTCGGCAACTAAGTTAGCAGGGGAAAAAATATGTCATGCTCATGCTCTTAAATATAACAAGCCTATTGTTTCAGTTTTGCCATATACGGTAATAGGTAAAAGAGAGCCACAGGAGCATTTGATACCAACGCTTATCCGTTCTTGCTTAAAGGGCGAGAAAATGCAGTTTGTACCAGACCCAGTACATGATTTTATAGGAGCTGAGGATTTTGTAGAGGCACTTAGGCTTATTATCCAAGATTATCATCTAGGTGGTTCTGTTGAGATAGGAACGGGAGTTAAAACATCAAATCAAGAGATTAAAAATATAGTTGAGAAAATTACTGGTAAAAAAGCGAATACTGTTGAGGTCAAGAGCATGAGGGGTTACGATACAAAAACGTGGGTAGCAAATCCCGTTATTATTAAAAGTCTAGGCTGGAAACAAAAGGAAACAATAGAGGATATAATAAAAGGTATGGTGTATGAACAAAAAACAAAAAATAATTGATATTTCTAGGAAATTGGGGTTAACTCATGTAGGCTCATGCTTAAGTGTGTTGCCAATACTTGAGGAAATTTACTCAGTTAAAAATCCAGAGGACAAAGTTTTGCTAAGTGGCGCTCATGCACATCTAGCACATCTAATGTTTACAGATCCTGATAGGGCTTTAGAGCTGATACATAAAGACATACACTGCAACCGTGAGGCAGGCTGTGACGCCTCAGGAGGCTCTTTGGGGCATAATTTGGGAATTAGTATAGGTTATGCACTAGCTAACCCCAATATATCAGTTTACTGCATAATAACCGATGGGAGTTTTCATGAGGGGAGCGAAATGGAGGCGCTCAGGATAGCAAAATCGCTAAATCTCACTAATTTAAAAGTTTATGCAAATTTTAATTCCTATACGGCAGTTGCTAAGATAAATATAGATTACTTAGAGGAAATAATAAATGCTATTGGCTTTCCCGTTAGAGTTTATAGAACTAATAATGGATTATCCAAGCTAGAGGGTGTCGCTGGTCACTATTTAAAATTATGAAAAAAGAATATTTTGATCAAATGTTATTTATAATGCAGGATAATCCAAATGCTTATCTTATATTTGTAGGATTAGGATATCCAAGGCTCGACGAGTTCTTAAAAGAGTTCCCGGATAGGGCAATAAATACTGAGGCGTCAGAGCAGGCGGCACTAGATATTGCGGTAGGTCTGGCTTACTCCGGTAAGATACCATTTGTCTATTCAATTACACCATTCTTACTTTGGCGTGGAGCCGAGACAATAAGAACTTATATTAATCATGAAAATCTAAATGTTAAGTTGATAGGAGCTGGCAGAGATGATGACTATTCAAAAGAGGATGGATTTAGTCACGATGCTTATGATGCACCAACTCTTCTGAGTGCTTGTATGCCAAATATTAAACAACATTATCCAACTGACTCGAAATATATTAAAAAACTACTTGAGGAAATGGTAAAGAGTAGACAACCTGAGTTTCTTAGTTTAACTAGATAAATTTGCAATAGTTATCACACTAGTATTATAATAGCAATACTACATAATTAAGGGTAGCGCATAAAGTTCCAGAAGCACTTTGATTTAGTGCTATGGATAATACACCACAAATAACCAATCCAGTAGGTAGACCACTAAAATTCAAATCCGTAGAAGAACTCAGTAAGAAAATAGAAGAATACTTTGAGTTCTGTGATAACCGAGCAATAAAGAAAGCAGATGATAGCGGTAAAGAATTTTATATTAGTAATCCTGCCCCTTACACAGTTCATGGTTTATCTTACTTCCTTGGCACTGAAAGACAAACACTGCTTAATTACTCAAACAAAGAAAAATATTTTGACACTATAAAAGATGCAAAAGAGAGAATAGCCTCGGATGTAGAGACTAGACTCATGGATGGAAAAGCACAAGTAGGCGCAATATTCAATTTAAAGAATAACTTTGGATGGAAGGATGAATCAAAGACTCAATTAACTGGGGATGGAGGCAACCCGTTAATTATTAGAATAATATCAGACACAATAGATGGAAATTCAATTATCAATTCAGAACTTTCCGAAACAGCAGGAGATATTTGACGATAAAGCTAAATATAAGATTGTTGTTAAAGGGAGGCGTTTCGGCTTAACTAAGGGAGCTGCTAATGATTTTATCAAAGCAGGTCTTAAGGGTGAGTTTCAAAAAGGATTATGGGTAGACACAGTAAACGCAAACATAGACAGATATATTGAGAGGTATTTTATACCGCACCTTAAAAAATTGCCAGAGAATATTTGGTCTTGGAGAAAGCAGGACAAGATCATTACGATTAGAGATAGTTATATAGACTTTCGTTCAGTTGATAGACCTGAGAATTTAGAGGGTTTTGGATATGATAAAGGTTTTCTAAATGAGGCAGGTATTATTTTAAAGAATGAATATCTATGGAATAACGCCATAGGACCTATGTTCTGGGACTATCCCGATGCTCATGTAGTTATAGGAGGAACGCCCAAAGGTAAGGGTGTATTCTCAAGACTTTATGAGAGAGGACTGGACGCAGAGCAGGGTAACTATAAGAGCTTTCATTTCACGTCATTTGACTCACCATTTGAACATATACACAAGGCTATTAGAGAGGATATAGACTCTATGCCTGATAGGGTAGTTAGGCAAGAGGTATATGCTGAGTTCTTAGACGATACCGGGGTAGTGTTTAGGGGAGTATTAAATGTAGCGACAGCAATAGCTAAGAAACCTGAGGCAGGACATTTATATGTAATAGGCTGTGACGTAGCAAGAGTAGAGGACTTTACAGTATTAACAGTTTATGACAGAGCTAATAATAATCAGGTTAATCAGGAGAGATTTAATAAACTAGAGTGGCCTTTTCAAAAGAGGAAGATTTATGAGATGAGCAAGTTATATAACAACGCTTTGGTGTCAATAGACTCAACAGGCGTAGGAGAGCCGATATACGAGGACCTAGCGCGTTCAGGTATACCAATAGAGCCATATCATTTCACTAATGCTAGTAAGAAAGATTTAATAGAAAAACTATCGGTATGGATAGAGCAGGGTAGATTAAAAATGCTAAATATTCCAGAGACAATTACGGAGTTTAATAACTTTACATATGACGTTAGTAGCTCAGGAAGGATTATGTATAACGCACCACAAGGATTTCATGATGATTGTTTTGTTAAAGACAGCTTAATACTAACAGATAGAGGTCAAGTATCTATACAGGATATAAAGACAGGAGACTTAGTTAGAACTAGAAAAGGTTATCGTCCAATACAATGGACACGATCTAGTATAAAGCCCGTTATGAAACATAAATTAGGAATAAGGGGAACTAAAGACCATCCAGTAATTACAACCAAAGGCGAAGTAGTTCTTGAAAAGTTACGAGATATTGATACAATATACATGTGGAACGAGAAACAATCATCTATAGAGGAAGTAAATATCATAGATATCCTAAGTCAAAGAGAAGACAATTTAGGAATTACTATTGGAAACATGACAAGTGGAAATCACATCCAGTGGCACTTCATCGTCAGTTATGGATTGACACTTATGGGGAAATTGAAAAAGGGTTTGTCATTCATCATAAAGATGGTAATCATCTCAATAATAAGATTAATAACTTTGAATTATTATCAGCGAATGAGCACGCCGTCAGACACGCGGGAAGTCCTGAAAGACGATTACAATCTTCACTCAACGCTAAAAAGCAAGGTAACAGACTTTATTTATCTCTTATCAAGTGGAAAGATAAACAATTACAAGAGAGAAGGACATGCCCTGAATGTAATACAGAATTTAATGTTAAGACTTACTCGCTTAAGATATTTTGTTCTACGAAATGTCAATGGAGAAATGCGGGAAAAAGAACCAGAAGATTATCAAATAGTTTACAATCTTCAAGTATCTGATACTCCGGAATACTTCGTAAATAATATATTGGTTCACAATTGTGTGATATCCCATGCTCTAGCAATTTGGCAATTACAAGAAGTTTTAAAAACGGAAACGGAGGTGAAACCAACGCTTTTACAGGAACATTTTAAAAGTAAAAAAGAAAATTATGGAAAATTCGAAGACCCTTTCGCAGACTGGTAATTTTACGCAAGAGCAATTAGAGGCAGCATTATTCTATGCATTTGATGTATTTGCAGATGCTCAATGTGAGTTCTTCCCTATGGGGAAAACCGCAGAGCAAATGTATGACTCACAAACTAAGGAGGTGTATCTATCGGGGGATAAAATACAGCTCGGAGTTAAAAAGAATGAACTGGCTGAATCAACGATAGAATTACTTAAAATAATTAACCCTAGCATTGACATAGGTGATAAAAAACTCATAATGAATTATGAAGGAGTTCCGATAGAAATTAGAATAATCAAAAAGCACTACAGAGTCTTGGACAGACTAGATAATATAGATTTTGCTTATGAGACATTCTTGATACCGACTCCTTTCGACGCTTTCTTAAGAATGAGTGCATTTATGAACTAGATGGAATATATATTAACTTTTGTCATTATAGTTTTACTAGGTTTTATAGCATGGCAGCATAAGACTTTTATAGGTGAGAGGAAACAGCTTATCACAGCTTTATTAGCTAAAGACGTTAAAGAGTTTGTAGCGGTTAATACCCCTATGCCTGAAAAAGAGCCAGAGTCAGAGCTACCGCCTGACGTAGTAAGCGAGAATGAGTTATCAGACGAGGAGTTTAATGATTTTGTTAAGGGAGAGTTAAGGACTAATTAATGGCAGACAAAAATTATCAAGACACATCAGAGCTAGACACTAGCAATATTGCCGCAGAGGTTGAGGCATTTGTTTCTATTCAAGATTTAAAGCGTAAGCCATTTGAGCGTAGATGGTATGACAACAATTTCTTTGACGATGGTTATCACTTCCGCTTCGTATCACGAACTACAGGCAAAATAATAGATCAAAGTTCGGGACGTTCTGCCCTCGGTCCGAACAGATCAATTCCAAAGGCTAGCAGACAAATAAGAGGCGTTGCTAATTTATTAATGGGCTTGGAGCCTTTCCCCGTAGTTTATCCCCAAAAGATTAACCCTAACTTATATTCTAAAGAGATAGATCCACAGACAGGCAAGGAGACATTTGGAGAGGATTATAAGAAAGCTATAGAGTATGTAAAAGAAAGAGCGCAAAACATAGGACACTGGATAACTAAGGAATGGCACAACCAGAACTTGGAAGATCAGTTAGTGCTTATGATTATATTAGCTGCTAAGCATGGTGTTAGTTATATGCAGGTATGGCCGGACGCCTTAGAGGAAAAAATAAAGACTAAGGTATATGACGCTTTCGATATCTACTGCATGGGTGACTTAATAGACTTTGAGGATAACCCTATGATAGTCAAAGCAATTCCTAAGCTAATTAGTCAAATTAAAGCGAATAAAGAGTTTGACNAAAAGCAGTGCGCAAAGATAAACCCCGACAATAGATATGCCTCCTCAGAGATTAAAGAGGCTTATATGCGTTCACGCTATGGCAAAAGTATGCCAAATGACTCCTCAGCAACTCTTATCTTAAAAGAGGCTTACATCAAGGAGTACGTTAATGAGGGTAATAGGGATAAAATAATTGAGGACTTAAAAGAAAGAGCTAATGAATTTAAAATGGGGGATATGATAATTAGACAAGTGTTTGAGACTGGTGGCATATGGCTAAGAGATGAGTACACCGCTCTAAAAAAATATCCAATAGTTCCATTTACGTTTGAGCCGGGTGCCCTGTATCAAGTGCCTTTAATTGAGAGGTTTATTCCTGCAAATAAGTCACTAGATACGGCTATGAGTAGAGTTGAAAGATATTTTAATACTATGGTTGCAGGACACTGGGTAGCAAGAAAAGGAGAGAATTTTGAGATTACTAATAAGGCAGGGGGGAACGTCTTGGAATATGAGACAAGTAAGCCAGAGCAGGTACCTATAACACCTTTACCTCAGTTTGTATGGAACTATATTCAGGAGATAAACGCAATTATAGAGGAGCAGGGGGCATCAACATCAGCTTTGGCTCAGATACCCAATGGGGTTAAGTCGGGGGTTGCTATAGAGTCAATTAAGTCTACGGAATACGCTAATCTTAAAATACCATCTAAGCAGCTTAAGCTAACAGTTAAAAAGATAACAGAAAGAATGATAGATATTGCCGCACATCATTTTATTAAGCCCGATATGATAGAGATATTAGATAAGAACGAGGAGCCTAGTTACTTCCAGATAGTAGGAGAGGCGGGCGTTAAGGCTTATGACAAGATAGGCGAACCACTAGATCAAGGTATAACTGTACTAAGTGCAGATACCGTGGTAGACATTCAAACAGAGTCGGGCATGGGCTTTACTGAACAAGGTAGACGAGACACGATGCTACAGATAAGCAAATACATATTAGACTTAGCTAACGGAGGCTTTTTGCCAAAAGAGGCTGTGCAGATATCTACTCAAAAACTACTAGAAACATTCCAATTTGGCTCAACTCAAGAGTTTATGCAAGCTATTGAAGAGGGTAAGGTAGACATGACAGAGGAGGACTTAACTCAGATAAAGGTAGCAGTGCTTGAGGCTCTTAAAGAAGCTGGGGAGGTCGGAGATGAGGCATCGCAGAGGAGAATAATGGAAAACAAGGTGGGAACTATAGAGGCTCTAAAAGACTCAGGTTTGGCTGATAAGATACAAGGTCCTATTATTGATAATCCAGAGACAGCACCTATTCCATATAAAGACGCACCGCCATCAATTCAACGTCAAATGGAAGAGGGTGCAGGCTTTACTCCGGCAGAAGAGCCATCTCCATCTGAGATAGATTCGGTAAGTAAAGTAATATCCTCAACTAAAGTGAATGAACCAAAAAAGGAAGGGGGTAAGAAATGAGCAAAATTAAAGTAGAAATGGAGTTGATATTTGATAACCATGAAGCATGGGATACTGTTGATGATTTCACTAATTCTTTTGTTAAGTTTCTACAGGCGCAAAACTTGAAAGCAGAGAAAATATTAGGAGAGAAGGATTTGAATGGCTTTTGTCTATGGGTTTATCCTTCAGTGTCAAATATTCCGCCTAAGAAATTTCCAACTATTAAGGAATCATTAGCAGCTTTAAAACCTAAAAAATGAGCGACTTTTTACAAGATCGGAATCAACAGTTTACGATAGGTGCCGCACAGGGTACTTTAGGAACTGCTGATATAAAGGGTACAGCGGGTGTAGTATCTTTAGGTGCGGATCCTACCACCGGTGCTTTATATGTTCAAGACTTATCAGGAGTATCTGGAACTACTAATATTCAGGGTTCAGTAAGCGTAACAGGTGGCTCTATTGCCGTTACTGCTGGAACAATAGGAACGGTGGGTGCTGTTGGTCAAGTTCATAATGCAGGCACAATTCAGGGAGGCACTTTGGGCGTTGTATCTAATATTACTAATGGTTCAATAGTAGTTACGGCTGGAACAGTAACGGTAGGAGCTATAGGCACCATAGGCACTATTCAGTCAGGTACGGTATCGGTTAATACCCCAGGGACTATTACATCAGGAAGTATAGCCATAACAGCAGGCACGATAGGTGCGGGAACCATTAACACAATGGGTACTCTATCTAATTTGTTGGCGGGTACGATTCAAAATTCAGGAACTACCACAGGAGTTGGAGTATTAACTACATTAACTAATTTATCAAACGGTACTATTCAAAATAGCGGTACTACCACAGGAGTTGGGGTAGTAACGTCACTTACTAGCGGTTCACTTTCAAACGTAGCAATGCTTAACGCAGGCACTATCAATGTGGGTACGATATCCCCAGTTCCATCAAGGATGATATCAACAATTGGCAGTGTGTGGGGTACTACATCAGGAACAGCAGGAACTTTAATAGCAGCACCAACGGCAGGAAGCGCTATCTATATAAATGATTTATCTATCATCAATGAGGGAACGTCTACGCTAACAGCAGGGCTAGGGTTTGGTACAGCTCAGCAAGGAACTACAGTTTTAAGCAGGGTAGCTATGGCGGGTAACGGTGGTATTGAAAAATCCTTTCCAGTGGCGACAACGGGGGGAGGTACGCAAGCTCCTCTAGTTATGTGGACTACTGGCTCAGGGACAGCTACTTTTACAGCTAGTTATTTTGTAGCATTATAATATGGCGTTTCAAGTAAGATCATCCAGCTCAAACAGTGCATCAATTGGAACAGCCATTTCTGTCTCAGCCCCAGCAGGTACAACTACGGGGGACGTGGTTATAGTATCTGTACATGGAAATGGTAATACCACTATCGTAGATAATAATGGCGGGACATCTTTCACAGAGGATATCAATGATTATAGTCCTAATCCCACTTCTGGTCACACTGTTTCAATATTTTCGAGGCGGATTATAGCTGGCGATCCTACAACGTATAATTTTACGCTTGGCGCAACTAACAGATGGTCGATAGTTGCCATAACATTTCAAGAGCCTAATGCTTCATCCATTTATGATGTTGCACCAAATACTGCCAATGCTGCAAATAGAGATGACTCCACAGCGTCAACAATAAACGCACCAACAATTACAACCGCTTCAGACAACGCTATTCATGTTGTATGTGGCTATTCAGATGATGGAGCTGGTGGAGCTATGACAAGTCCTGCTACATATACAAGCCGAGGAGTCCCAGTGAACGAGCCGCAAACTGTTTCGACTAAGACGATCACGCCAGCAGGGGCAACGGGAGCATTAACAGTAACAGCAACAACTAATTCACCAATGATTGCTTTGTCATTTGCAGTAAAGGCACCTGCCGCAGGTGGTGGATCCATTTTCACTCCATACAGGACTTTAATGGGCGTAGGTATATAGCATTGACAAAAAATTACAGTTTAGTTAATATTTATTCAATAGAGTGTTAGGCTCTATCGTTTAACGATGAACGCAGATAGTCGGGCTATAAGCTCGGCTTTTTTTGTATCTTAAACCAAACTACCGACGGATCAGGAAACTGAAACCGCAGAAGGAGGTGAGATATATGCAAGATTTTTTTAATAAAGCAGACGATAACGAGGAAGTACCAACAGGAATAAAAATAGGAGAAGTTGAATACTCTGAAGAAGATTTAAAAGGCTTAATAGCTGACGGAACATATAAAAGAGAATTAGAGGAAAAACTAAACACTAAAATAGACAAAGTAGTTCCTGAGTACACAAGACTCACTCAAGAGAAAAAGTCATGGGAAGAGCAAAAAGCAGCGTTTGAGAAACAAAAAGAAGAAAATGACAGACTTAACCAACCAGCACCAGAATATGATGAGGCAACAATTGCTAAGGCAAGAGAGGAAGCTAAGAAGTTAGGTCTTTTTACTAAAGATGACGTAGAAGAATACGTTAAGGCTGAGTTTCCAAACTTTTACTCTAAGCAAAGAAGCGGAGAAAAACTTTTAGATCAAGTTCAGGCACTAGAGACAGAAATAAACGGAACAGACGGACGACCTAAATTTGAGATAGAGGAAGTTTTGGCTCACATGAGAGAGACAGGGATAATTGACCCTAAGAAAGCTTATAAGGATAAATATGAGGAGCAACTGGACAAATGGAAAGAAAACCAAATTAAAGGCGCAAGACCTGCGGGTCTTTTGTCGGACAGTTCTTCATCAGCAGGGGGTAAACAGCCGCCTGAGGTTAGACCGAATAGAGACAATCTTAGAAAATTATTCAGAGAAGCTCTTTACGAGAACCAGGGATAAATTACTTAGGCAATTATATCGTAGTTTTAATGACTACGGTAAATCTATAATTGAGAAAGGGGTGAATAAATAATATGGCAATTATATTAAGCGATGTTAGTAATGCTTTAACAAAAGTTTTACTACCATACATTCAAGACAATTTTGACAAAGAGCACCTTTTATTGGACAACATTAAAAGAGGTGACGTTCAATTTATTAATAATAACTTTTACGCACCTGTCAGAACCTCTCGACATGGAGGTGTAACCAATCTAGCAAATGATGGTTCCACACTCGTGAACGGATCAAGCTCTATTGGTCAAGCCAATGTCGCCACAAAGATAGTCACTGGTACATTTGATATTTCGGACTTAGTAATCAAAGCTACACGTTCCAAGGAAGGAGCAGTAGAAAGTTTACTTACTCAGCAAGCAAGCAGCCTAGCGGATGATTTTGCTAAAGGAGTAAATAGACAATACTACTCAGACGGAGTTGGAGTAGTTGCAATGGTTGCGGGTTCGACAAACTCTACAACAATGACAGTTCAAACACCCACATCATTACTTGATGATGGAAGAAGTGTTGACTGGTACGGAACTGTAAACAATGATTTGAGAGCTGCAAAATATATCCAACCTGGTAATTATATCGGGGTGGGTTCAGCATCATCAGGTTCAGCTATAGTTCTCTCTGTGTCTCACAACGCAGCAGGAAATATAGGAACTGTAGTTACTTCGGGGGATCCGACAGCTACAGCTAATGACCCTGTTTACATCGTTGACGGAGCATACGCAGGTGCAGGAACCTCTGAAATTCAGGGAGTCCGAGCAGCGTTAAGCTCAGGTACATCAGCATACGCAGGACTAGCTAGAAGCAATCCAGGATGGTCACCTCAATTGGGAACTACAGCACAAGCACTTACTCTGGCAGAAATGACAGACAAGTATATTGCAGCTTTGGAATTCTCTCAAATGAGTGATAGATTCGTTATCCTTATGAATAAAACTCTTTACAGTAAATATGGAAAGATTTTGACAGCTATGAGAAGAGCAGTTAATGAAACCGAATTACTCGGTGGATTTAGCGGACTTGAATTCGTAGCAGGTAGGGGTAAAGTTGGAGTTTTCTTAGATTTTGATGTTCCAGATGGAGAGGTTGAGATAATCAATCTTGATACATGGACTTCATGTCAGGTAGACCCAATGGAATGGTTAGAAGATCCGGGAACGGGTTCTCTAGTCAGACGCGTAGATAAATTAACATATCAAGCCACAATGGTTTGGTATACTAATCTTATGTGTCTAGCACCAGCGGCAAATGCAAGATTAACTCAGAAGACTGGGTAATATAGGGTGGTTTTACGGTTGTCCAAGCTAAAACATGAATGGCAATGCACTGTGAATACATAAGCAGTACAAATACCATAACAACCGTAGCATAGATCGAAAAGGCATCGCTGAGTTCAACTCTTAGTCGATCTACATGGATAAAACAACTAGAAAATCAACAGATAAGGAATTAACGGAAACTCTCATATTAAATGGCGAGAGAGTGAGTGTGGCTGACATGAAACGCTTTTGGCAAGAAAGACCAGCACCAGACTTTTCAGCTGAAAGAAATGCTAAGGTTATAGCCTCCTCAATTGCTAGGGCAGAGGCACATAGGCTACAGATGCGAAAGGAACAGCATGAGGGTTTAAGAGAAAGAGCTTCAGCGTTGACTTCTTATATCAAATACTTAGACCACGGTGGCGTTCAAACAGCGGACAAATACTTTGGTAGAAAAGAACTAGCTAGACTGCAAGGTGCAAAAACTATTCAGAGATTACAAAAAGCACAGGCAACTGGGCAGCCATATTGGCAAGTAATATCAACAGAATAAATGGCACGAAAAAATAGTAATGGGGGAGGGCGCAGACATGACACTAGAATGACATTTAGTGAGATGTGTAGAGCCTTAGGAGTACGACCTAATCAAAGAGTAAAATTAATTAAATATATGAAAACTATGAAAGAAGGTGAGCAATCTTAATAACTACAAGTAGTAGTTATTTATTAATATGTCATTAGCAAACACATATCCACCATTCACATTTAACGATGAGAAGGTATATCCTGGTGAAATAGATCAGGATGAGCAATATATTATATTGAACCCTTCAATTGGCACAGCTTATTACGGCACAATATCTCCGGTGGGAGCAGGTACTTTTACCGTAGTACAAGCCAACTCTGACTATCCTAGAAATGTATCTTTATCAATTTTGGGAGTAGCAGGGGGAATGGGAGGAACAGCAACCGTATCTGGAAAAGACCAGTTCGGCAATACAATATCTGAAACTCTTGGTTTCGGTTCAGCAGCAGGTGGAGGTACCGTCAACGGTACTAAAGTCTTCGCAAAAGTAGGAACTGCAACTGTTACAACCGTAGGACTTGGAGGAACCGCAGTTGGTTCTGCATATCTAGGAGTAGCAACAGCAGGAACGCCAAGATTTGGTCTCCCAGCAAGGGTGAGAGTAGTTGGCGATCTTAAATCGGCTACATGGATAGACGCAGACGTTGCCAAAATGCTTAATGTTAACGCAGCAGGTACATCAGCCGTAGCAGTTGTCTTAGACAGCTCCGTAAAAATAGATGTCGCAGGCGGAATAGTATCGGCAGACAGTTTTGTTATAAACTATCGTTCAAGCTTCACAGCTGAGGCGAATCAGTTTATTACATAGCTTATAGCTTGGGGTAGTCCTATTGCATTTCTATAATGGACTTGTTATATTTAGGGTATCTTAAGTTAGGGAGAGAGCATCGAACCTAACTTCGGTGCTTTTTCTTTTTTTATGAACGGAGTTATACACTACAAAGACTGGCAAGCCTCTTATATACCGCAAATACTTGAGGAAATATGGATAAGACAAGTCTACGCACCATATCTACATAACCGCAAAGACTTAACTATACTCGACCTAGGATTAAATATTGGCTTGTTCTCAATGTACGCTACGCAGTTCGCAAAACAAATTTACGCTTTTGAGCCAGCTAAGGAAACTATAGACTTGGCTCGTAAGAATATAGACGAGAATGAAATTAAGAACGTAAAATTATTTCAAGAGGCTATATCTATAGAGGATGGAGAAATGCCTTTTTATCACTCTACAAATACCACTGCTAATAGCTTATCTGAGGCATTGAACCAAAAACCAGAGCTAAAGGAAATGGTTAAAACTACTAGACTAGATACTTTTGTCAAAAAAGAGGGAATCACTAAGATAGATTTCGCTAAAATAGATATTGAGGGGGAAGAGGGAAAAGTTATCGGCAGCAAGTCTTTTGAGAATATTGTTCCTATATTAGACGCTTTTGTTATGGAATGGCACTCTTGGGCTGGTATGAACGTACAACAGATAGTTACTACAATTAGAGACTACGGATATAATGTTGAGGTTATACCCGCAGAGGCTACAATACTGGGGTGTGTAAAAAGATGAAAAAAACAGTAATGTTTTCATGCGCAGATATAAATAACGTGAAATATGGGGTCAAGTTAGTTAAGAGTTTTAAATACTTTCATCCTAATATACCAGTTGTTTTCTTTACAGACGAAACAAACCCAGATCTACAACCTAAAGATTGTGAAATAAGACCATTACCCGCTGAAAAAGACATTTTCTATAAACAGAAGCCTTTTTTTGCGAATATTTTGTTTAATGAGGGATATGAGGCAGTGCTGGGTGCTGATGCAGACCAATTAGTGCTTGGAAATCTTGACTATATATTTAATCATGAAGAATACGACATAGGTACAGTCTTAAACTTTAACCCACTAGACTTTAGAACCTATGGAGAAATAACATTTAAGCCTATACATATGGCAACGGAGTATTACAATGCCGGATTAGTAATGATGAGAAGCCATAAGCTGGTTAAACACTGGTTAAGGCTTTGCAATGGTAAGTTCTTTGCTAGATTACCTTATAGAGAACAAGATTTATTAAATATAATTGCTCATTTTGGCGAATATGATGTATTCTGTTTTGATGACGCTAATCCACAAGAAAACTATTATGCCTGGCATGGGCTTTTAGCTACACATTCAGGGCTTAAAATGATAGTAAAAGATAAAGATATTATATTACCTAAAAGTGATGATGGTTATCCATCTACTGAGGTTAAGGTTAAGGTATATCATAGCGCAGGCGGACAAACACCAGAAGATAAGTTAAATTATAGAATATTTATGAGCGAAGAGGTCATTAGTAGAATAAGCGAAATATTAAAATGAAACCAACTAGAAAATTAAGAATATTAATATCAAGTAATACTCCTTATTCCTATTCGGGGTATGCGAGCACT
>JGI1221J13441_10000658_pt1 | contig 15253 bp, 13 predicted proteins | sample LakVidmifraction_4_FD_13441 | JGI IMG/M metagenome (IMG submission 13441) | reverse complement strand
CAGTTGGATTAAAGAACAGTTGGATCCGATGCGTAATTTACAACAGCTACGTGCGCAGCTGCCAGAAATTTTATTGTCCGCGACTGATATTCCAAAATTGCTTGATCAAAGCTTACAAAGTCTAGCCTCTCAAGGCTCGCGGCAAGACAGTCAACTGCGTGAAATCCAACAGATACGCGCTGACATGCTTAATGACCGCCGCCGTGACTGGATAGCGCTAGCCGGGTTTGGGCTGTTTATTGCCATTGCCACTCAAGTTATCGGTTGGCTATCGCCTGTCTTTTATATTTTGGCCATGCTGACAGTGATTTGGCGGATTTTCGCTTAAAGCTGCTAACAGCAGTTATTAGCCATTCTCTACCTCTACTGAGAAAAGCACTACTAGAAAAACAAAAAACCTACTATTGAAGCTTCAATAGTAGGTTTTTTGTTGGGCTCGAGTCAAAAATAATTACATCTGATCAATAGCCATTTGCGTCAGCACACGTCCGCGCGCTGTCCGTAACACATACCCTTGCTGAATCAAATACGGCTCAATCACGTCTTCAAGCGTTCCGCGATCTTCAGCCATAGCTGCTGCTATCGCTTCAACTCCCGCAGGACCGCCATCAAAGCGTTCCTGTAAAATCTCAATATAACGCCGATCTAAATGATCCAAACCGCGCCGATCGACCGCCAGCATATCAAGGGCACTACCAGCTATGTCACTATTAATCCGGCCATCGCCTCTTACTTGAGCATAATCACGTACACGGCGCAATAAGCGGTTGGCAATCCTTGGTGTACCACGAGCTCGGCGGGCAATTTCGACCGCGCCATCCTCACTCATAGGAACGCGCATCAGACGTGCTGCGCGGCTGACAATGGTAGTCAAATCCGCAATGTTATAAAACTCCAGACGCTGGACAATACCGAAGCGATCACGCAACGGCGAGGTTAATAATCCTGCTCGTGTGGTTGCGGCCACTAAGGTAAATGGCGGCAAATCAAGCTTAATAGAGCGTGCCGCTGGCCCTTCACCAATCATAATATCCAGTTGAAAATCTTCCATCGCCGGATAGAGTATCTCTTCGATAACCGGACTTAGCCGGTGAATTTCATCGATAAAAAGTATATCGCCCGCTTCCAAGTTAGTTAGCATAGCCGCCAAGTCACCTGCACGCTCTAGTACAGGTCCAGAAGTTGAGCGTAGATTACCGCCCATCTCACGGGCAATAATATTGGCAAGGGTGGTCTTACCTAAGCCAGGTGGACCAAAGATAAGGGTATGATCCAGCGCTTCATCGCGCGCGCGAGCCGCCTCAATGAAGACTTCCATCTGCTCGCACACGACCGGCTGACCGATATACTCAGCCAGTGATGCGGGACGAATATTGGCGTCAGGCGCGTCACCTGCCCCTTCTAAGGGATTTATCAAGCGATCTTGCGTCATATATTTTATCGTTATATTAAGGGCAGAGATAATAAAAAGAGAGTAATAGCATAACCAAAGCCAGTGAATAAGTCATGCAAAAACATCATAAAGTAAAAGACGGCATAAAAATAAGCGACAAATGGTGTCGCTTAAATATAAGCACGGCTCATTTGATAACAGCAGTAAAGGTTAAAAAACCACCCCTTAAAAGCCAGAGAGCTGCTGGAGTGTCGCCTTTAATAACCCTTGCGTGTCTTCAAAAGTAGCATCGTTACTCTTAGCTGCTTTAATCGCTTGCTGGGCTTCTTTTTCTTTGTACCCCAAGCTGATTAGCGCCCCTTCTACCTCAGCAATGATACTGCCTTCATGATCGAGGACTGTCGGCTGAGTGGCAAATTCCAAATTACTATTATCAACTTCGATATTTTTGAGCTTGTCTTTTAACTCAATGAGTAGGCGCTGAGCGGTTTTTTTACCGATACCGGGAATACGCATCAACGCCGTTTCTGACTCTTGATCGACATGCATCTTTAACTCTGCAGCCGACATAGCCGATAACATGGCCAGCGCCATTTTAGCGCCGACCCCGTTGATCTTGATCAATTGCCGAAAGACATCACGCTCTTTACGATCGATAAAACCAAACAGTAGCTGCGCGTCTTCACGGACATGCAAATGCGTCCAAATCCTTGCGGGCTCATCCACGCGTAACTGGCAAAATGAGGGCAATGGCAGCTCAATATCATAACCTACTCCAGAGGTGGTCATGACACAAGCGGTTGGTGCCATTAAATACTGCACCTGCCCAGTAATCAGTCCTATCATAATCATCACCTATCATAAATAATAAAATGAGCTGCTGTTACGTTAAGCGGTTTGTCTTTATTGATTTACTAATAAAAATCAACCATACCTTCAAGACTGATCGGACGGATTTTATCCGCTTGACCCGCAGAGCCAAAGGCCTCGAAGCGATTGCTACAGATGTCAGACATTGCAACCATCGACGCTTTGAAATATTTACGTGGATCAAAGTCACTAGGGTTGTGCGCTAAATACTGACGAATAGCACCCGTTGAGGCCAAACGTAAATCGGTATCAATATTGACCTTACGTACGCCATGCTTGATCGCTTCAACGATTTGTTCAACCGGTACGCCATAAGTTTCGCCAATATCCCCGCCGTATTCGTTGATGACTTTTAGCCACTCTTGCGGTACTGATGAGGAACCATGCATCACCAGATGGGTATTTGGAATACGAGCATGAATCTCTTTTACCCGCTCAATAGATAAAATATCGCCGGTTGGTGGACGGGTAAACTTATACGCGCCATGGCTGGTACCAATAGCTATCGCTAGGGCATCAACGTTGGTATCTTTGACGAACTGTTCCGCTTCATCCGCACTGGTTAATAGTTGCTCATGACCGAGCACGCCTTCGGCGCCAGAACCGTCTTCTTCGCCAGCCATGCCGGTTTCAAGACTACCCAAACAGCCAATCTCACCTTCTACAGAAACGCCGCAAGCGTGGGCCAATTTAACCACTTCGCGCGTGACGCTGGCATTATAATCATAATCCATGGGTGTTTTGCCGTCTTCACCAAGCGAGCCATCCATCATCACTGATGAAAATCCAAGCTGAATTGAACGCTGACAGACGGCAGGTGACATGCCATGATCTTGGTGCATTACCACTGGTATATGTGGCCACTCTTCAATGGCAGCACTAATTAAATGACGTAGAAACGCTGATCCTGCATAGCCGCGTGCGCCGGCACTGGCTTGAACAATTACCGGGGAATTACAAGCGTCAGCCGCCATCATAATCGCCCGCATTTGCTCTAAGTTGTTCACATTAAAGGCAGGAACACCGTAGTTGTGCTCAGCGGCGTGATCTAAAAGTTGACGTAAGGAGATTAGGGCCATAACACGCTCTCTGATTGGATTTTGAAAATTGTTTTAAGTACAGGGTTTTTGAATATGAGTTTTTACAGAAATTACCCAAAAATTCCTGCTTTGACATAGTTGTATCGTTATAAATTAATAAAAAACTTAATGGTCTTTGATAGTCATTATTTATTAAAAGCAATACGCGGTGATTATAGCAAAATTTGCCACCCCTTCGCAGCTGTTGTCAGCCTATTTATTTGTCTGGCACGTTTTTTTGTTATAGTCGATTTACTTCAAAACAGCCGCGGGTGATTATTAGCGTATCTATTTCATTACACCGATATTGACTATAGGTGCTTAAATCAGTTACTTAAATTAAGCACTCGAACAAATTATAAAAACCACAGGCTGACAAACACAAAAAAGCCTTGGAATTGCCAAGGCTTTTTAGGTTTTAATACGTTAACTTTTTAGTAAAATTACAACTTAGTAATACTGTTAGTACTACTGATTAGTACTGTTGATCTGCTGGAACCTCTTCTTCTGCATTGTTTGCTACATCAGATGCGCCATCAGCAACAGAGTTAGCGCCATCAGCGACTACTTCAGCTGTATTTACAACTGCGGTGTTAGTACCATCGGCAATGGCTTCACCAGTATTTACGACTGCACCAGCAGCAACAGCGCCAGCAGTTTGTGCGCCATCGGCAAGTTCAGTGCCAGCGTTTTGTGCTGCAATTTCGGCTTCAGTAGTAGCTGCTTCAGTGTTGGCGGCGATATCATCACCAGCAGACTCAGCGGTATCTTCAGCTTGTTGAGCGGTATCTTCCGCTTGTTCTTCAGTTTGTTGGCTACATGCAGTGACTGCGAAAGTACCAGCAAGCACGCTAGCAAGTAACAAATGACGTTTTAACATAGTAAACCTCTTGTAAATAATGGATGTCAAAATACATGGTGGCGCTATTTTATAGAGTGCAAATAAGACATGCAATAACACTCTTTATTATATTAACAAATAATAACGACTTAACAATGAACGACTTAATAATGGCTGTTAATTATTGAATTTTAGTTTAATAAACTAATTATGACAGCCACTATACGAGTTTTATAGCCTAACTTAGATACCTAGCGAAAGTTGTACACCTAATGTTACTGAATCATTATATTGCAGTATAGCTAGTGGCTTTAGAATCTATCAGCCGTCAATTTGTAAGGCTGCTACTGCTGGTAANGTTTTACCTTCTACAAACTCTAAGAACGCCCCACCGCCCGTTGACANGTAACTTACGCCGTCGGCCACTTGATACTTATCAATCGCTGCTAATGTATCGCCGCCACCTGCAATCGAGAAGCCGTCGCTATCCTTGACCGCCGTCGCCACAATCTGGGTGCCGGCGCCAAAGGCATCCACTTCAAAAACGCCAACCGGGCCATTCCATAAGATGGTTTTCGCGTTGGCGATGGCATCCGCTAATAGTTCGGCACTTTGCGGCGCAATATCTAATATCATGTCATGCTCGCCGATAGCGTCAACGGATTTAACAGTGGCGGTCGCCTGTTGTAATGAGCCGATAAAGTCTGCAAAGTCGATGTCATTTTTATCAGCAACTACGACATATTCAGGCAATAAAATATCCGTTTTTTTCATAATCTGACGGGCAGTATCAACTAAGTCCGGCTCATACAGAGACGCACCGACACTATGACCCTCAGCCGCTAAGAAAGTATTGGCAATACCGCCACCCACAATAATCTGCGTACAAACTTCAGCCAAATTATGCAAGACTTCAAGCTTAGTCGATACTTTTGAGCCACCAACAATAGCCAACATCGGCTGCGCTGGGGTCTCTAAGGCTTTACTTAAGGCATCAAGCTCAGCGGCCAATAAAGGCCCTGCGCAAACGGTTTTATTTGCTTGGCGCATTGCTTGGGTAACGCCCTCGGTTGAAGCTTGCGCGCGATGAGCAGTGCCAAAAGCATCCATCACAAACACATCGCATAAGTCAGCATATATTTGAGCCAACGCAAAATCGTTTATTTTTTCGCCTTTATTAAAGCGAACATTTTCCAACAAGACCAACTCACCCGCTTTTACTGAGACGCCATGAGTAAGATACTCACTATTAAGAGTTACTGGCTGCGCTAATTGCACCCCAAGCTTATCGGTTAAGTAGTCAGCAACTGGCGCGAGTGAATATTGCACCTCAGGGTTACCTTCGGTTGGACGGCCTAAATGCGAGCATACAATTACTGCCGCTCCTTTATCCAGTGCCAATCTAATGCTCGGTAAACTGGCTTGTAGGCGCGCATCACTGGTAATCTTACCGTCTTTGATAGGCACATTTAGATCTTCACGAATCAATACTACTTTGTCAGTTAGAACCAGCTCACTCATACGCAAAAAATTCATTACCTGCTCCTATGCTAGGTCTCAATCTATTCATTAATTTGTGGTATTTTATCTTGGTTAAGTGATCGTTATAAATAGTAGTCTACGTAAATTAGTTTTCATTGTTGGCTTTTTTATAGATATCGTTTATCAAAAATATTGGGGCGCAAACAATAGCCGCTGCATTCTATCAGCTTTCTAGCAAAATTCTATAGGCAACGTGCTATAAATTTTAGGCGTGGCCATAGCATAACGACCAATTTACCAAGCCATCATTAAACTTAAAAAAATAAAAGTTCGTCGTCAAAAATATTTCGTTTAAGATAAATTGAAAAATCAGTAACATTTCGTGGTGGTACTCAGCCCCTACCGCCCTTATGATAGAACAGTAGAGAATAACAACAATCCATTAAACAATAATTTATTAAAGAGCTATCAGGAGATCACTATGAGCGTTGACTTAGATGCTGCCAAACAAAAACTACTAAAACTTAAAGAAGAGTATGAGACTCGCATTGCTAAAATAAAGCATGATATCCAAAATCCGCAGGATGAGCTCAATAAAGACTGGGAAGACCAAGCGATCTCTATTCGTCAAAACGATACACGCCAACTGCTCGCGGCAGAAGCACACCAAAACCTTATTTATATTGAAAATGCGCTAAGCCGTATCGAAAACGGTACTTACGGAGAATGTGAAGTGTGCGGTAAACAAATCCAAGAACAACGTTTGCAAGCCGTGCCTTACGCTACCTTATGTATGGAACATGCTGAATGAATAAGTAGTCTGTAAGACAAGGATTTTCTTACCCTTTACCAGTCAAGCGCACATCGATTTATGCGCTTTTCGATTACTAGGATTTAGGTATTAATCGTTAAAAAACCCTTGTTAAACAACATGCCAATCAGTTAAAGCTTGCTGCCATTGCTGACAACGCTTAGCAATCATATCAACAGGTAAATTTATGATATCGCCCACTACCGCGATATAAGCAATCGGTAAGCCTGCTAACTGTCCAATATTCTCCGCAGTTAAACCACCAATCACACACATGTCCATGCTTTTGTTAACAGCTTCTTGGCAGCCATCGATAAGCTGCTGACGGGAAATGGTATTGGCATTAGGTTTAGTAGTGGAAGCAAATACTGCCCCCATTGCCGCATAGCTTGCACCGTCACTTTGCGCCTCTTTTACTAGAGCGATATCACCCTGACAAGTACGACCAATAATTTGCTCGGGAGCCAACTGCTGTTTTGCTTGATTGACACTGCCATCTTGCTGCCCTAAATGTACGCCAACCCCAAGCTTGGCTGCCAATGTAATGTCATCATTTATTACTACCGGAACACCATACTCTCTAGCTAGCATAACGATTTGTACCGCTTCGTTATATAAGGTTGCTTGCCCGTTTGGCATTGCTAATACTTGTTTACGACGGATTTGTAGCAGTCCTATTAACCCTGTGGCTAAAGCAGTCTCAAGCTTGCGATAAAGCAGATTAAACTCATCGTCGTTGGTGAGTAAGTACAACTTAGGCACAGGAATAAGCGTTGGTAATGTAGCCATATAAATATCCTTAAGCTCAAAACACAAAAAAGGCCGTTATATCATATAACAGCCTTTCTATTTATTTTATAGCACATGCTTTATAACATAGGCTGCATCGTCAATATTGATCACCGCTTTGTTTAATTAGACCGTACGGCGAGTCGCTAAGCTACTTAAGATATTTTTGGCATCACCCCAGCGCGTTGCTGAACTGTTCGCACCTAGAATAACGATAATGGCCGGACGATTATTGACGCGAGTCTCCATGACCACACAACGTCCTGCTTCATTGATAAAGCCAGTTTTTGAGATACCAATTGGATAGTCACCTGAGCGAACTAGGCTGCTGGTATTGTTCGCTTTATAGGTACGGTTACCACTAGAATTGTTAGCAACAAAGAAGTCATAGCTTTTAGTAGTCGTAAAACGGCGAATCACATCGTAGTTACCTGCAGCGCGTACCATTTTTACCAAATCATTCGATGAGGCAACGTTACGCTTATCAAGACCGGTTGGATCACCGAAAAAGGCACTACTCATGCCCAATTCTTGAGCTTTACGATTCATCGCACGCATAAAGGCACTATAGCCACCCGGATAATTACGCGCTAAGCTTTTTGCAGCTGGGTTTTCTGACTTCATCAATGCCATCAATAGCAGCTCAGCACGATTCATGCGATCACCTGACTTAAGGTTCGAGCTGGCGCGTTTGGGACCAACGAAGTCTTCTGGATCTAGTGTGATTTCCTCACGCATATCGAGCCCAGCATCTAAAACAACCATAGCTGTCATCAGTTTAGTGATACTTGCCATTGGGCGTGAGGTATCTGCGTTTTTTTCGTAGATAGATTCGCCCGTTTCTAAATCAATCACCGCTACGCTGCGTGAGTCGGTACTGATAGGCAACATACTGCTACTGCCAAAACTACCGCGGTAGGTCGTGTTATAGCTATTGCTACTGCTGCCAAAACTGTTAGCATTGGTAACGTTGGTCGTGCCATAACCATTATCGACTTTCTTGATAGGAGAACTAGGAGCCTTATACATAATATTACGGGCTTCCGACAAGCTATCGGCACCGCCCCAGCTCACGCGAGCATTAGTATTGGCTTCAGAGCTACCATTAATAGTAAGGGCTGCTTGTGCAACACTGCCCAAACTCAACGAAATCAGTGCAGCGATTAATTGCTGTTTGGTTAATGGTAGTTGCTTCATTCTTCCCCCTGCTGTCGATATCACGTCAGTTACAAATCATTTGACGTCGATAACATACGTAGCGTTTATAGATGTGTTTTTAGAGACTCACATAGAGTTTTTGTATTTTTAGTGTATCATGATTTGCATTCAAGTTTTATCTCCTAAATCAATTTCATCCCGTTTGTTTAATTTTTTCAATTTTTGCTACATTTGCTTTGGTTTTTAGCAATATTGGTTAACAATATAGCAATATAAAGTGATTTCTGACTTTATACGCTTATGACTAGATTCTCATAGTGTAAAATGAGCAACGCCATTGCAGTAGTTACATTCAGTATGTAAAACTGTACTTACACCAAGCATGCAATTATCTGTAGTGACTTGACGTTAATAATACACCTTTCATTTTGTCAGATAGTAAAGAGTATAACTATGATTCGAGTATTGGTAGTAGATGATCATGATCTGGTACGGATGGGCATTAGCCGTATGTTAGCTGACAGTGCTGATATTGAAGTAGTGGGCGAAGCGGACAGCGGCGATATGGCGATTAAACTGGCCAAACAGCTGCGGCCTGATGTGGTTTTACTGGATGTTAATATGCCTAATATCGGCGGGCTTGAAGCAACCAAGCGCTTGGTTCAGCTGGACATGGGTATCAAGATTTTGGCAGTAAGTAGTATGTCTGCTCAGCCTTATCCATCGATGCTGCTAAAAGCTGGGGTAAATGGTTACATTACTAAAGGCACCCCGCTTGATGAGATGTTGCTAGCGGTCAAAAAAATCTATAAAGGCGGACGTTATTTTAGCCAAGATGTCGCCGAGCAGCTGGCCGAAATCCTACTATCAGATAATGCCGCCTCGCCTTTCGACTTATTAAGTGATCGCGAAAAACAAGTGGCAATGATGGTGGTCAATTGTCAAAGCCCCCAGCAAATTGCGGATCAGTTGTTTGTTAGTGTCAAAACCATCAATACTTATCGCTACCGTATTTATGAAAAAGTCAGTGTCGATAGTGATGTTAAATTGACCCATTTGGCTATTCGGCATGGTTTAATTCAACCGTAGACTAGATTTTTTAGCACCGGATTTTTAATTCTGCATTTTCAATGCGTAGCTCTGACATTTTGCTATCAAAGTGGGGCTGAATTTACTTTCTATATTCAGCTTAGATATTAGGCCGTGTTGAGCACTTAGTATCTACTTTCACCTTTTCGGTCAATTTATGAAATCTGCTACTAAAACCATCACCGCTATCACTGAGTATTTTCAACAAGGTGATACATTACCCCCACCGCAGTTACGCCGAATCGGGCTAATTTATAGCAGTTATCGGCTTATTGTCAGTATATTTTTTATGCTAATGGTCTATGTGACCACCAAAACCGATAGTAGCTTACTACTGCCAAGCTTATTACAGCAGACTGTCCTTAGTTTTTATGTGCTACTCAGCTTAATTCTTCTGGGGTTGTTTTATGTGGCCACCAAACAACAGTTACAGCGGCAACTGGCTTTTGGACTGGCGCTAGATGTGATTATCTTAAGCCTACTGCTTTATACTAACGGGGCTCCTGATCTACAGCTCACCATGTTATACATGGTAGTAGTGGCGGCAAGCTTTATGCTACTGAATGGTTCACAAGCACTCATTATTACCTTGCTCGCCATCATTTTTGTTATTTATCAGCAGTTTTTTTACGCCATCGCCAATAGCATGAGTTTGACCAACTTAGGTGATGCGTTGCTAATATCAGCAAGCTTTTTGGCAGTAGGATTTCTGAGCTGGTCCATCTCACAGCGCTTGGTACACGTTGAAAAGGTGGCAGCACACCATGCCAAAGAGGTCGAACGACTCAACGACATCAACCAAGAAGTCATCAGTCAAATGATCAGCGGCGTCATAGTAATTGATAGACAACATATTGTCTTAGCCAACCTCGCCGCTTATCAGTTACTCAGTATCCCTAAACGCTCGCTGGCATCCCTTACTGACAAAACTATTATTGATAATAGCACTAGCAAAACACCTGCCGAAACTGCAGCAGATTCTGATAGCCTCTCTAATGCTCAGTCCAAACAGGCACAAAATAAGAATAAGGGTGAGCAGAACCACACTGACATCAGTCTTTTATCTGACTTTCAACAGCAGCTCGGCGAGCAACATCCGCAACTACTTAACGGCTGCTTGTCAGTAGCAACGGATCAGTCACGGGCCTTTATTTATGAGTTGCCGGCAGCGGCAAGCGCTTCGGTCGTTGGTAAGCTGCGCGTACAGATTATCCCTTTAAAGGACCACAGTCAGCTGGTGATGTTAGAGGACCTACGCCGTGAACAGGCCAGTGCTCAACAGTTAAAGTTAGCGTCTCTTGGACAATTAACCGCTAGCATTGCTCACGAAATAAGGAATCCTCTAGCGGCCATCTCACAAGCCAGCCAACTATTGATGGAAGATGTGGTAGAAAGTGTTACGGACGATGACAGTAATATCGATAGCGGCAGTGACAGTGACATAACTGACAACCATGAGCTCTATAAAATGATTTTTGCACAAACCAAACGNGTTAATCGCATTATTGAGAATGTTTTAAAACTATCGCGGCAGCAAATACCCAACCAACAAACGCTNGCTCTGGCTGAATGGATGCCGCTATTTCTGGATAATCACTTTCAAGATCACGATGTTTTCTTACATATGCGCACGCAACCTATCATACAATTTGACNCNCACCAATTAGAACAGATTTTGATCAACCTGATTAATAATGGTTTACGTCATAGTAGCTACGCCCACCCCCATGCTTATGTGGAAATCGAAATTTATCGTGCCGAGAACGATGTTATAATTGATGTCTTAGATGGTGGTTGCGGCGTTAGTTCTGCTAATTTGAACCGTTTATTCAATCCGTTTTTTACTACTGCTGAGTCAGGCACAGGTTTGGGTTTATATTTATCTCAATCATTTTGCGAAGCCAATCAAGCCCGTTTACTTTATATTCCTGAGCATGAAAAAACCTGCTTTCGCGTCATTGCGCCTGTTGCCGATAATAAAGCTGCCAACAGCCCCTTCTCTTTATGAGCAGTTTTAATAAGCAGGCTCAACGAACAGGCAAAACACTACCCCATAATGCGCTCAAAAAACCTACTGCTGATGTGAGCATAGCGCCAATTTATAGCCATACCTTTTACCAATAATTTTTAATACGTCACCTTTTAAAACCTTGTAGCAATTGCACACCATGAACAAAATGAGAGTATGTATGACAAAAACTGCGCTAGTCGTCGATGATGAAGTAGATTTATGCCGGCTGATGCAAATCACTCTAACTAAGATGGGCATCAAAAGCGATGTCGCTTATACTTTATCGCAAGCAAAAACATACTGGCAAGACAATGCCTATGATTTTTGCTTAACTGATTTAAACCTACCTGATGGTTCAGGTCTAGAATTGGTCAAGCAAATTAGTAACAGCTCTAGCACCCCAGTAGCTGTCATTACCGCACACGGTAGTATGGATTTGGCTATTAAGGCACTCAAGCTTGGGGCTTTTGATTTTGTGAATAAGCCTCTTGAGTTACCACGTTTACGCCAGCTGGTTGAAAATGCCTTAAAGGTTGTTCATCAGGACGATGATAAAAAAACCACGACTGAGCGCTCACCTGGGCAGCAGATCTTAGACAGCCGTCTGATTGGTGACTCAGCAGTGATGCACACTCTTAAAAACACCATTTTAAAACTGGCGCGCTCGCAAGCCCCTGTATTTTTGTCAGGTGCTTCAGGAACGGGTAAAGAGGTGGTGGCAAGGCTGATTCATGATTTAAGTCCGCGCCGAGATGGCAGCTTTGTGCCCGTAAACTGTGGCGCAATACCTTCAGAATTGATGGAATCAGAGTTTTTCGGCCATAAAAAAGGCAGCTTTACCGGTGCAGTCGCTGACAAAAAAGGATTGTTTCAGCAGGCTAATGGGGGTACGTTGTTTTTAGATGAGTTGGCAGACTTGCCATTGGCAATGCAGGTGAAACTGCTGCGCGCCATTCAAGAAAAAACTGTACGCGCTATCGGTGATACCAAAGAAGTGCCAGTAGACATTCGTATCTTATCAGCGACTCATAAAGACTTAGACCAGCTGGTACAAAGTGGCGCATTTCGACAAGACTTATACTACCGTATCAACGTTATTGAGCTTAAGCTGCCCACCCTGAATGCCCGTCGTGATGATATCCCAGTGTTAGCCCAGCATTTTTTGGCATTGATTGCCAAGGAGTGGCAACTTGATACATCGCCAACATTGACAGCGGATGCCTGCCAGCGCGCTTGCAGCACCATGATTTCGCCGGTAACGTCCGCGAGCTGCGTAACTTACTTGAGCGCGCGTTAACCTTAGCTGAAACAGCAACAATTGACGTCAGTCATCTAGGGCTAGCTGAAATTGACGTCAATCATAAGTCTCTAACGCATCATGAGAAAGCTACTACTGATGAACCTGCTGAAGCCAATCTTAACATGGCTGACGAACCACCAACTGAGCCAATAACAAGTCAGGATAAAAACGCCCCAACGACGACAAAAACAGCAACTGGGCCGACGACAACTAATTTGCATCCTTACCGTACCCGCACTCAGCACTACCCTTCACACATTCAACGCTCAACTACTAACGCCCCAGAAAATACTGATGAAACAGACAAACGGCGTGAACAAGGGTTATTTATCGAGAAAATAAACAGTCAGTCGTCATTAGTAAGCGCATCTGAGGCCGATTTGCCTAAAAAAGGGCTAGAAGCTTATCTGCAAGATCAAGAAAAGCGCTTGATTATTACTGCGCTTAAACAGACTGACTGGAATAAAACCCAAGCTGCTGAGCTACTAGGCACCACTTTTCGTTCATTACGCTATCGGATGAAAAAACTAGATATTGCTGAAGATCAACATGGTGAGTAGTGTTTGGCCAAAAGAGTATAACTCTGTTAATAATGCTTTAAACAGACTCTGTTATTGGGTTACGGGTATTAATTTATGGACATTAGAGTATTGAAGTTTATGACTAAGCTTCTTTATTGAATATCAATTTTTATTAAACATCATTTTTTATTAAAAAACTATTACGCCCTAGTTACTCAATATCGATTTTTCAACAGCACTTGCTTTTGAAGTATCCTTTTTCACAAAGCGTATGCCCGAAGGGCGCTCTTGCTGGCGTAATAGATCGAGCGCCTGCTGCTCCCACGTATTCTCACTACCCGATAAAGTCATATCAGGCTGTACACCGATTTTATCTATCTTTTTACCCGCAGCTGTTAGGTAATGGGCGACCGTTAATTTGACCGCTTGTTCCTCATTAAGCGGTATTACTGATTGTACTGACCCTTTGCCGTAACTGACCTCGCCTACAATAGTCGCACGCTTTTGTGCCTGTAAGCTGCTTGCCAACACTTCCGCTGCTGATGCCGAATAGCGGTTCTGTAGGATGACAACCGGCAAAGGTTGAAGTACTGCAGTGCCTTGGGTAGACAAGGTTTGCAGGGGGCTTTGGCGACCTTTTACTTTTACCACATCGGTATCCGTCATAAACAAGCTGGCTATTTGTACCGCTGAAGCCAGAACGCCGCCTGGATTATTCCGCATATCTAATAATATACCTGAAACCGGAGCATTTAGACTGATCAGGCTCTGTAAGATTTGTTCACGGCTGTTATTTTGAAAGGCCGGTAATTTAACAATAGCAATACCATCAACAAGACGCGTCTCAATAATTTGAGGATGGTTATTATTACGTTGCAAAGTAGTGGTATGTTTACGGCGACCTGCTTTTGAGGTAATAATATCGACTTGCGTACCTGCAATACCGGTGAGCAACTGCTTAACATCATTGGATTGCTTATTGTCATCAAGCTTGAACTCATCAATTTGATGCAAATAATCACCAACAGCGATACCTTTTTTATCAGCAGGCGAATCAGTAATCACATCGGTAATGACCCAATATCCTACCTCTGGTTGATAAGTGGCTGTCAGCCCGACATCACCGACATCACCTTGAGTAAAAGCGCGTAGATTATCATAAGCTTCAGCATCTAAAAACTCGGCATGACTATCAAGCTTGGTCAGCAAGCCACTCATAGCATTATTGAACAACTCTTCATCATTGACTGCATCAACGTACTCACGCCGAACTAGGTCCACCACCGCGACAAAGGTCTTTAGGGTCTCAGGTGAAATCGCTTTCAAAGAGACGTGGGCGACCTCAGCTGGAATATCAGTATTTATATCATTTGAATTATTGTAGTCTAGATCATCAGTTACAGCGCTCGCATCAGGTACGTTATCTATCCAATCATCAGTCTGGTCAGCAGCATCTAATCCGTCGGCTATATCCGTTAAATTATCAGCCTCATTCGATGACGGGACTTCATCACTTTTTAGACTGATAAGCTGTATACCTGCTGTGGGGCTGCTGGTACTAGTATCGACAGGCGCTATAGTAGCCGCTTGAGCGTACAGGCTGACGCTACCTACCCCGAGCAGAGCAATCATAAACGCAGGCTTAAAAACAGCAGGCCTTATAGTTACTGGCATAACCAGTTTGTTTGGTCGTTTAAAAGCTGATAGACGCATAAAAGGACTCATCTAAAATAGGAAAGCATATAAGCTTATTGTCATAAGATTATTAGCAAGTTATAGAATATAAGATAGCATTAAGAGGATGTTAATCACTAGGAGATTATTGCAAGTGGCAGTATTACTATTAACAGTATTAAAAGTGAATTGGACAAAACCTATTGTATAAGAAAGGGAAAAACAATTACTGCCT
>JGI1221J13441_10000657_pt1 | contig 15257 bp, 12 predicted proteins | sample LakVidmifraction_4_FD_13441 | JGI IMG/M metagenome (IMG submission 13441) | reverse complement strand
TACTTTTTCTTTTTTGCGCACACCTTTCTCTGCTTTTGCTAAGGCTACAGCATAAGCTCCCAACATTGTGGCATTATTCGTTCCTAAACGAGAAATACCCAAAGGTATCCTCTTATCCTCTACAAATTCTATTTTCCGGAAAGAAAATGGAATTTTAACTTTTCTAGTAGCCCTGTTATAAAACTCTTGTTTAGCTTTTTCTTCTTCAAAGGAAAAGGCTTTGGAAACTATTCGATTAAATTTCTTCCTTTTTCTATTTTCAATATTACCATTTAAGTGCTTTAGAATTTGTGGAAGCAATAAACTTGAAGAACCTGCTATACCACCCCCAATTACCACTGCACCATCGATCATGGTAATTGCATTAGCCACTGCTTCCGCAGCCACCTGTGCTACTTCATTATAGGCCTTCACGGCTGCATCACGGTTTCCCTCTTTTCCCCCAACAGCGATTTCAAAAATATCTCTTGGACTTAATGCTGCACTTTCTGTAGATATCTCCTTATAATAATATTGAATTCCCCTAACACTGACACTTTCTTCAACTATAATTTCTGGCTCAAGTAAATTTCGCATTAACCAAATTTCACCTCCTGCCGAATTATCTCCGCCGCAAATTTGATTGTTTATAACAATTCCAGCACCAAAACCAGTCCCTATTGTAACTCCAATGAGATTTTTAAATTCTTTTCCTATTTCGAAATCCTTAAAGCCCCTATTGACTTCAGGCAGGAGACCTCCAATAGCCTCGCCATAAGTAAAAAGATCCCCATCGTTGTTAATGTAAGTAGGCAAATTAAAATAATCCTCCAACATTGGTCCTAAAGCAACACCCCCATTAAAAGAAGGAAAATTAGGAGGATTTATGATGATTCCCTTTTTGTACTCTGCAGGGCCGGGAAAAGCAAAACTAATAGCAATTGCCTTCTCTGGAAGTAATAACTCTTCTACTTCTTTAAAACCATTAATAATCGTTTCCAAACATTTCTTTAAATCAGTAGAATTGGAAGGGGATGTTATTAAAGGAGTTATAGGTTCTCCCCCTTTTAAAGCTGAAAAAACAAAATTTGTTCCTCCAGCATCTAATGTTAAAAACTATTCTTTCGTCTTGAAATATATTCATCTGCATGTTAGGCGGTAAGATTTTATAATTTTGTTATTTCAACAAATGCGGCTTTTCTTGGTAGGTTTTCCATAGTAGCTCCCCGAATAAGGTATTTGCCCTAGAAAAAAAGCACTAATAAACCTATTTTTTTCATTTTATTTTTCTTTATTTCTAATCTTTAAAACAGTTAAAACTGGATAATGATCTGAAGTTAGACGCGCTTGATTTTCATAAAGTAAAATCTCTTTGGGGTGAGCTCCTGAATTTTTCTCCTTTTTAAGTTTTTTCATATCGGTATGATAGGTATCAGTTAAAATACCGTGCTTTAAAACCTTAAAGTCATCAGTCACAAAAACATGGTCTATCCGACTTTCACTACGTGTGTTTATCTTAAAACCGTTAAAACTACCTTCCGGACCATATTTCAGATCGGCGAGGTCATAAGCATCAGTTAGTAATTCAGAGCCATTTAAAACCTTAAAGCTGGCACTATTTTGATCTACATTAAAATCCCCGGTTAATAAAGTTGGTTTATTTTTAGCTATATCTTTTATTTTTCTTAAGATAAGCTTAGAGCTTTCTTTCCTGGCAATAATACCGACATGATCGAAGTGAACATTAAAAAAGAAGAATACAAGACCTGTCTCTTTCTCTTTAAATTTTCCCCAAGAAACAATTCTCGGTAAAACGGCATCCCAACCCACATTGGGTTTCGAAGGGTCTTCCGAAAGCCAAAAATCACCCTTGTCCAAAAGCTGAAACATTTTAGTCTTATAAAATATAGCTGAATGCTCCCCTTTTTGTTTTCCGTCATCCCGCCCGATTCCGATATAAGAATAATCAGGAAGTCTATTCGATAATTGATCCAACATATGGCGCAAACCTTCCTGACTACCAAAAATATCAAAATCATGAAACTGAATTAATTTAGCAACCGTATTTCTCCGGTACTTCCAGTTATTCAATGAATCGTCAGGATTGTCATACCTCAAGTTGTAACTCGCTGCTCTTAAGATTTGGGCATCAACTGAACTAAAGCATAAAATAATTATTAGAAGAGTAAAAAGGTTTTTTTTTATTCTATTATTCATCATTGAGATTCATTTGAAAGTGAGTAAGGAACATCGCTTTTATTAGTTCCTCTTTTAAGGGAAGCTTACACTTGAAGCCCAGCCCCCGGTTATCCCGGTGCCGATTACTATGGCTTCAAATTTTTGTTTGTTCTTTATTTTATTCATATAAAAACTGATTTATTATCAACAAAAGCAGCCTTACTTATAAGTATCCTACTTTCACTACAGTTATCAGCTTATAGTCCTGAATAAAATGCAAGATGCTATTTCTATTGAAAAAAGTTTGATAGAGCTTAATAAGGTAATAAATCTATTTTTTTACCTTATACTAATGAAATAAGTATTTTGAAAAGATAGGGAGCATAGAGAAAAAGATTGATTTTTATAAATTCTATCATACCTTTTTAGATGCTCTGACTATGGCATATTCCACGCCTCGTAACTCGGCAAGACCTCTTAAACGACCAATAGCAGAATAACCTGGATTACTCTTTTTCTTTAAATCATCAAGCATTTTATGGCCATGGTCAGGTCTCATTGGCAATCTAATATCTTTTCTGCCTTCTTCCATCCTTCGTTTTTGTTCTTCCAACAAAGCTTTAATAACTCCATACATATCGACATCACCATCTAAATGATTTGCTTCATGAAAATTACCTTCAGCATCTCTTAACGTACTACGTAAATGAATAAAATGAATACGCTCTGCAAATTGTTTAACCATTTCGGGCAAATTATTATCCTCCCGAACGCCAAAAGATCCGGTACAAAATGTTAGGCCGTTATTTCGTACAGGTACCGCCTCGAATAAATACTGAACATCTTTCGCCGTACTTACCACTCGTGGCAAGCCCAATAACGAAAACGGCGGATCATCCGGATGAATGCACATGTTAACCTCCACCTTTTCTGCGACCGGAATAATTTGCTTTAAAAAATAGATTAAGTGTTTCCTTAGCTTCTTTTCATCAATTTCGTTATAACGATCCAAAATTGAATTGAAATCCTGAAGCGAATAATTTTCTTCGGCCCCGGGCAAACCAGCGATAATGTTATTTACAAGTTCTTCTTTTTCTTCTTCCGAAATATTTTCAAAATATTCCTTAGCTTCATGAATTTCCTGCTGAGAATAGCGATTCCCTGCTGCTTTTCTTTTTAATAGAAATAATTCAAATGCGGCAAAAGCTTTCTTTTCAAAGCGCAAACCAGTAGAAGTATCTTTCATCTCAAAGTCGAGATCTGTCCTGGTCCAGTCTAAAACCGGCATNAAATTGTAGCAAACAATATCAATACCACATGCTCCCAGGTTTCTAATTGTTTCTCTATAGTTTTGAATATATTTTTTAAAATCCCCGGTTTGTGTTTTTATATCCTCGTGGATAGGAACACTCTCTACTACAGACCATGTAAGTCCATTATCTTCGATTTCCTGTTTTCTTTTTAAAATCTCTTCTTCGGGCCAGACCTCTCCATTCGGAATATGATGCAAGGCTGTTACAACGCCAGTTGCTCCAGCTTGTTTCACATCAGCTAGACTTACGTAATCTTTAGGCCCGTACCAACGCCATGTTTGTTCTAATCCTAATTTCATAATTTATTTTTTTTAAATTCCGCTATACGCGCTAAATCCGCCATCTATTGGCACTACGATCCCAGTAATAAACTTAGAACCTTCATCACATAACCAAAATGTAGTAGAAATTAAATCCTCAGGTTCACCGAATTTGCTAAGGGGTGTTCTTTTAATAATAGTTTCCCCTCTTTCGGTAAGACTACCGTCTTCGTTAGTAAGCAGAGTCCTGTTTTGTTCTGTTAAGAAAAAACCTGGTGCAAGGGCATTTACTCGAATGCCAGCTTTTGAAAAATAGACAGAAAGCCACTGGGTGAAATTTGAAATTGCAGCTTTTGCTCCGCTATAAGCCGGAATTTTGGTTAGGGGTTGAAAAGAATTCATAGAAGAAATATTGATGATATTTCCACCTTCAGTGGTAAGCATATCTTCAGCAAAAACCTGAGTTGGCAACAAAGTTCCCAAGAAATTCAGTTCAAAAACAAATTTTACACCTTCAGTATCTAAATCGAAAAATGTCTTTACACTATCATTCTGTTCTTTCGAAGGATCAAAAAACTGATGCCCCGTTGTTGCTTTGGGATGATTTCCTCCTGCACCATTAATAAGAACCTCACAAGGACCAAAGATATCCTTTACTTTTTTACGAGCTGTTAATAAGGTTTCTTTTTCAAGTACATTTACCTTTATAGCTAAAGCTTCGCCACCATTCTTTATTATAGTTTCGGCAATTTCTTCTGCCTTTTCCAAATTTAAATCCAATAATGCTATTTTGTTCCCCTTCTTTGCTAGGGCGATAGCTAAGGTGCTACATAATACTCCACCCGCACCTGTAATAACTATAGTTTTCATTTTATTAATATTTTAGTTAATTATTCAAACAATTTTGGTAGCCATAGGCTAATTCCTGGTATAAAAGTGATCATTAGTAATACAATAAACATAACTACATAAAGAGGTAATAGAGGCTTAATTACTTTCTGAATCGAAGTCTTGGCTACTCCCACTCCAATAAACAATACTGATCCTACAGGTGGTGTACATAATCCCACACAAAGATTCATTACCATGATCATCCCGAAGTGCACAGGATCAACACCCAAATTTTCGACTACAGGTAGGAATATTGGTGTGAAAATTAACACTGCAGGAGTTATGTCCATGAAAGTTCCTACAAAGAGTAAAAGCAAATTGATTATTAGCAGAATCACATATTTATTTTCACTTAATCCCAATAATAGTTCACTTACCGTCTGCGGAATATTTTCGAAAGACATCACCCAGCTCATACTCATGGAAGTTGCAATAAGCAATAATACAATCGCTGTTGTACCAATTGAACTTAAAAAGATATTATATAACTTCTTTAGATTAATTTCTTTATAGATTGTAGCCAGAATAAGAGTATACAGCACTGCAATTCCTGAAGCTTCTGTAGCCGTAAAAACTCCTAAAACTATTCCCCCTATTACAATAACCAACAATAATAAACTTGGCAGAGCTACTAGGAATGTAGAGGATATTAATTTAAGAGTACTGCGCTCTCCTGCTGGATATTTCTTTTTTCTTATCCAGACTGTACCCATAAGCATTAAAGCTAATCCCATTAGAATTCCCGGAATATATCCAGCTAAGAATAAACTAGCAATAGATACGCCACCACTGGCCAAAGAATATACAATAAGCACATTAGATGGTGGAATGATTAACCCTGTTGTAGAGCTAGTGACGTTGATGGCCGCTCCAAACTCTTTGGAATAATTCTCACGTTCCATATGTGGCCCTAAAATTCCACCAATTGCAGAAGCCGCAGCCACAGCAGAGCCTGAAATAGCTCCAAAAAGCATAGACGCAATTACATTTACATATATAAGACCTCCAGGAAGCGAGCCTATTAAAGCTTTAGCAAAGCTGATGAGTCGTTTGGCAATCCCCCCCTGATTCATAATTTGACCCGCCAGAATAAAAAATGGAATGGCAAGCAACGAAAAACTATCCAGACCAGTGGCCATACGCTGAGCCACAGTGGTAAATGTTGCCAGAGAATCGACAGAAACTAGAAGAGCAGCAAGACAGGAAATACCAATCGACCAGGCAACAGGAACCCCAATACTCAATAAAATTATAAAGGATATGACCAGAATGAGTATCTCTATAATCATAATAAATATTTTTTTGCGTTGAAAATTTCATTTAGTTTATAGATGATAATTAAAATTCCACTTAGTGGAATTACCATATAAACAACCGATATTGGCAAATGTAAAGCTGCCGAATTTTGACCTAATTCGATATTCATTAAAACCAGATTGCCACCCCCGATAACTAGAACAGTCACACAAAAAGCAACAATCAATATATTGATGAATATCATCAGTTTAATACGGTTTTCGGGTTCAAGTTTTGGAGGTAAAATATTTATCGACAAATGTTCTTGTTGCCCGGAAGCATAAGCTGCGCCAAGTAATCCGATCCAAATAAGTAGAAATCTTGCAATTTCTTCAGTCCCCGTGCTGGGATTTTGCAATATATATCTCGAGAATACCTGCCATAACACAGCCATCACATTTATCGCCATCAAAATGACTAATACACCGCCTAAAATTTTATCTAATATTTTCTTCATATTGTTATTGTACAGCTTGTATTGCTTCTATGGTTTTCTTCATTACAGGATCCTTTTTAAATTCATCATACATAGGTTTCACTAATTCTCTGAATTTTTCCTTATCAGGATGGATTATGGTCACACCCGCCTCCTTCATTCCGTCCAATGCTTCCTGTTCAGAATCCTGCCATAATTTCTTTTGATAGACAGAAGATTCTTCCGCAGCTTCCTTTAACCATTTTTGTTGTTCAAGATTTAATTTATTCCAAACAATAGTACTAATTATCAGTTCGTCTGGAACAGCAGTATGTTCGTCCATAGTGTAGTAAGGACATACATCATAATGATTATTTAGGTAATAGCTTGGCAGGTTATTCTCTGCACCATCAACAATTCCCTGTTGAAGAGCCGTATATAATTCTCCCCAGCTTATTGGTGTAGGGGAACCACCTAAATATTCTACAGTATTGATCGCTGTTTGGCTGGGCATCACCCTTAATTTTAAACCTTTTAAATCTGCTGGTGATTTTATGGGCCTATCTGCATAAAAATTCCTTGTTCCTGAGTCATAAAATGTTAAACCTAACAATCGCTTACTCTGACTACTTTTCAATAAATTCTCTCCAATATTTCCTTCTAAAACCTTAAAACGATGTTCATCATTCCTGAAGATATACGGAAGATTTAAAACTTTAAATTCGTCCGCAAAATTTTCCATCGTTGCTGCTGAAACCTTCGTCATTCCCAAACTTCCAATCTGTAATANTTCCAGGCTTTCACGCTCCGATCCTAACTGCTGGTTAGGATATATATCGATAGTCATTGTTCCTTTAGATTTCTCTTCTAAACGCTGAGACATGTAAAGCATGGCTTTATGAACAGAATGTGATGTATCCAGTCCATGCCCCAAACGGATCACTTTTTTCTCATCTTCAGATTCGCAGGCTAAAAACAATATGCAAAGCAACGAACAACTGAAAAACAGATATTTTTTTTTAAAGTTTATCATTTTCGTAAGGATTCTATAATTTTAATTGATTCTTTTACCTGCTCTTCTACTTTTTGGTAATTAAAACTTCCATCTTCTTTTTTATGAAACAATTTTGATCCGATCCCAACACAGTGAACTCCGGCAGTAAACCATTCCTTTAGGTTTTCTTTTGTTGGAGAAACCCCCCCCGTAGGCATGATACTCGACCATGGTAGTGGTCCCCTAACCGCTTTTATAAACGATGGCCCTCCCACCTGAGATCCAGGAAAAATCTTAACAACTTCAGCTCCCAGTTCCTCCGCATAATTAATTTCGGTTACCGATCCGCAGCCTGGTAGCCACGATACTTTCCGACGGTTGCAAATTTTGGCCATTTCAGCATTGATTAGTGGGGAAACCACAAAGTTGGCTCCTAGCTGAAGATAAAGTGCTGTTGTTCCCGGATCAATTACTGAACCAACCCCCAGCATCATCCCTGGTAGTTTTTCTCTAGTGAATTTCTCCAGTTCCACAAAAACTTCATGAGCAAAATCTCCGCGGTTGGTAAATTCAAATACACGGGCACCACCCTCAAAGCAGGCTTTTAAAATTGCTTTGCAAGTAGGTATATCCTGATGATAAAATACGGGAACAATTCCTGTTTTCTTCATTTGTTGTACAACTTCTATTCTTGTATATGTTGCCATCTGTTATAAATGCTTATGTTGTTTTTATCTTTTTATACGTCCTCCGGTGTTTCCCGCCATCACTTCTTCTATTTCTTGAGGACTTACAAGATTCACGTCTCCTAAAATAGTATGCTTTAATGCGCAGGCCGCATTGGCAAAACGCAAGGCCTTTTCATTATCAAAATGAATCAGCCCATAAATTAGTCCCGCAGCATAAGCATCACCAGTTCCAATACGGTCAACCACATCAGTAACTTCTAACTCATCGGTTTCAATATATTCCAAACCTGTCCAAGCGCGACCATAGACTTTTTGCCAGCCGGCGCTTAATCCTGTACGAACTTTATCAAATACTTTTTCGATGGAAGGGCAAGTTTCAATTAAAGCTTTACTTGCTTCAATAAATCCATTTTCAGAAAAATCAAAATCCGTTTTCAAGATTTCGTTGATTTCCTTGACCCCACCAATAAAAATTGTGGATAGACTTACCAGTTCTTTCAGTACTTCGCAACCTTCTTTACCGTATTTCCAAAGATTACTACGATACGCCGGATCGGCAGTGATGGTAATTCCCTTTGCTTTGGCTTTTAACAAACCGATTTTCAGGGTTTCATATGCATTTTCCGAAATTGCAGGGGAAATCCCCGTCCAATGCAAATTGCTGGCTTCATCCAAAATGGCTTCCCAATTTACACTTTCGGGCGTGATTTTGGAGAAACTACCGTGGAAACGATTATAAGCAATTTTACTGGCCCGCATCCCCGCACCTACTTCCAGAAAATATAAGCCAAGTGGATGGTTCACTTTGTTCACTGCAGAAACATCGATCCCAAACTGTCGCATCTTTGTAATAGCCGCATCACCAACCAAATCATCAGAAACATTGGTGATTTGTTGGGTTTGTTCCCCGAAATATGAAAGCGAAGCAGCAACGTTCATCTCAGTACCACCAAAATAGAAATCAATCCTATTAGTTTGGGTAAGTTTACGTTTTTCAGCAGGACTTAGCCGCATTAGTACTTCACCAAAGGTGACAATCTTTCTATGTTTTGTCGAAATGCTCATTAAAAATCAAAGTATTCATTAGCGTTTCCATAGCAGATATTGGCAATGGTATTACCAATCAACTCCATATCTTTAGGCAATTCTCCTGAAGCAATATCTTTCCCGAAGAGATTACATAAAATTCTTCGGAAATATTCATGTCTTGGGAATGACAGGTAACTTCTGGAATCAGTTAGCATTCCTATAAAGCAACTAATAAGTCCCATATTGGAAAGGGTGTTCATTTGCCTTTCCATTCCGTCTTTCTGATCCAAAAACCACCAGCCGGACCCCCATTGTATCTTTCCTCTTACGTTGCCGTCATTAAAGTTCCCAATCATAGTCGCAAAAACCTCATTATCCGCAGGGTTGATATTATACAAAATAGTTTTTGTGAGTTTGTCTTTTCCATCCAAGCTATTCAGAAAATGTGAAAGTTTTTCGGCCTGCCTGTAATCTCCGATCGAATCCCAACCAGTATCGGGACCAAGTTTTGCTAGCATTCGTTCGTTGTTATTTCTTAGCGCGCCTAAATGGAATTGTTGTACCCAACCAAATCGATGATAAGTTTCCCCTAAGAACAACAATAACGATATTTTGAATTTTTCGATGTCTTCCGAAGAAATTGGTTTTCCCGCTAATTTATGTTGAAAAACAGTATTGACTTCAGCTTCAGTAAAATTGGTAAACGGCATGGAACTGAAGCTGTGGTCACAAAGCCTGCAACCATTTTCATGAAAATATTCGATGCGTTTTGACAGTGCATTCTTTAAATCCTGGAAACTTCTAATTTCCATCCCCGATACTTCTCCTAATTTTTTTAAATATTCAGTATATCCATTTGCCTCAATTAAAATTGATTTATCAGGACGAAAGGCAGTACTTACTTTTATTCCAAAATTGCTCTGGCGCAATTCTTGGTGATGTTTCAAATCGTCCGTTGGATCCTCTGTAGTGCAAAGTGCTTTAACATTCATTTGTGTAAGCAACCCTCGGCAAGAATTTTCTTTTTGTTGAAGTTGCTCATTCACATCTTTGTAAATATGAGCTGCGGTACTTTCGTTTAGCAACTCATCAATACCAAAATAACGTTCAAGCTCTAAATGTGTCCAATGATACAAAGGGTTACGAAGTGTATGTGGTACGGTTTTCCCCCAAGCTTCAAATTTTTCCTGGTTATTAGCGCTACCAGTAATATACTTTTCCTCAATCCCATTGGAACGCATTGCCCTCCATTTATAATGATCATTATTTAACCAGAGCTGGGTAATATTATCAAATTGACGATCGGTTGCGATATCTGCCGGGGACAAATGGTTATGATAATCAATAATAGGTTGATCTTTAGCGTAAGAATGGTATAACTCTTCCGCATATTTGTTTTCTAACATAAAGTTGTCATGTAGGTACTTATTTTTACTCATAAATAGCAATTTTTACATTCCGATCTTAGCTATAAAAATCAGAAAATTCATTTTTCCATTTCACAATTTCATTATTGTACATCGCGTCCAATCCCATTTGAACACAAGTAGCCGTTTTACCCCCAGACATTATATCGGATTCCGGATTTTTGTTGTTCACAATGCTGTCCCTAAAATCCATTAATGCTTGTTTACTGGGATCGGCGTGGGTCACTTCTATAGGAATTCCTTTTCCTTGTTCCCATTGTACGGTTGCACCCGAAACTCCATCTACCTCCCCAAGCTCTTTTTTATAATTATTCCCCTCTGGATAAAACCAGGCTTGATCATAATCCAATACAATGGTACCCTTATCCCCCATCACTTTTATTTGGTAATCATCCTTGGCATTACTGGTAAGACAGGTGAATTTTGCTTTTATGCCATCGGGGTATTCATATATTAAATGAATATTATCGTATGTTTCCCGGCCATCTTTCCAATAATCAATACCGCCCATACCCATTACTTTTTGCGGAGTAGCGTCTAAGACCCAATTAACGAAATCTATTTGATGGGAAGAGAGTTCTGCAACCAGACCACCGGAATATTCACGATACATCCTCCAGTTTATTAATTTTTCCAGTTTCCGGTCTTGGCACCGGCCTTCGCCAATCCCCATGCCGGTTCCATTGACAGTCAAACGCAGTGATATTGCCAATTTTACCACTCTTTATTAAATCCACCACATGGGTATAAAGCCTTGAGCTGTGATATTGATGGCCCACTTGAAATATTTTCTTGGAATAATTAACTTTATTTACCAACTCTTGGATTCCTTTATAGCCTTTGGCCATTGTCTTCTCACAATACACATGTTTTCCAGCATCAAGGGCATTTACAGCAATCTTTGTGTGCATACTAAAAGGCACAGCCACCAGTATTGCATCGATATCCTTATTATCAAGCATTTTACGATAATCTTCATACCCTTGCTTTACCATTGGTTTTTTCAAGACCTTCTTCTAACCGAAATGGTAAAATATCGCAACATCCGGCAACATTTAAATTCTTAATTTGGTTAATAAAAGGGATAAGTCCGCTACCCCTGGCACCGGTTCCAACTATCCCAATATTTACCGTCTCATTACTATTTCCAAAATTCAAAATATTTGGCATCATTGCCGAAGAAGTGACCATTGCTGCCGAAGCCAAGCCACTTTTAATAACAAAATCCCTTCTTTTCATTCTTTCCTTATTTCATTACTCATATCGATATATAAAATTATCACCAAATAAGAATTTTATAATTTTGGCTCCCAACCTTTTGCATACTCGCGACTCCATAATTTCATTGCTTCACGGTCATACATCGCACCGGTATTTTCATCTATTTCTAAGCCCTTGCCGATCCTATAGGCGATATTAGCATAGTGCACCATCGCCATACTGATACTTGCATCATCAATGGGTGCATTCAATTTGGCATTTCCCCTAACGCTATCGAAGAAATTTTGGACGTGGGTAGTTGACATATCTCCACCACCTCCTAGTGCTGTCCCAGACTCACTAGATTCTGATTTACTGTTTTTAATTACTTTTCCGCTGCGATCGGTCAAAATATATTTCTCTCTATTTAAAAACACGGTGCCTTCACTACCATAAATTATGGTGCCTCTGCCACCTAAACCATAGGTATCATAGCCATTTCTGCTTTTACCATCCCATTGAATGATTTTATCTTCAGGGAATTTAAAGGTTGCTTCCATAGTATCATACATCTCCCAGCCATCATGAACAAAATGGCGTTTGTGTGCCTCTACCTGCGCATGCGTGGGAAAACCTACATTTAAAGCCCATCTTGCTATATCCAGCTCGTGGGTTCCATTATTCCCGGCTTCGGCTGTACCATAGTTCCAACCATACCAGTGCCAATTATAGTTCCAGGTTTCACTGGTATATTCCCTTCGGGTGGCCGGTCCCTGCCAAAGCTCCCAATCTAAACCTTCAGGGACAGCAGCTTTTTCTTGCGTGGGAACCGGTCCGCGGGCATTATTATAGAATGCAACGGCCTTGTATGGGGTGCCGATAGCTCCATTGTGAATTTCGTTGATAATTTCTATAGAAGGGCCAGCAGAACGCTGCTGATTCCCCATCTGTACCACACGATTATATTTTTTTGCAGCTTTAACAATCAGCTCATTTTCATTCATATCATGGCTACATGGTTTTTCTACATAGACATGCTTCCCCCCTTGCATGGCCATAATGGATCCCGGGGTATGCCAATGATCGGGCGTGGCGTTAATCAAAACATCTACCTTNGGATCATCAATTACTTTTCGTATATCATTTTCTAACTTAGGCTTGTAATCTATATGCTCTTGGAATTTTTCCAATGCCTTTTCACGTTGGCTTTTCATCACATCGCACAAGTACATTAACTGCACATTGCTCTCTTTTAATGCAATGGGCTCATAGAACGCGCCCAGTCTTCTGCCAAGACCGGCAATAGCGACATTTAANCGATCGTTGGCCCCTATAATGCGACGGTAGCTACTGGCAGGCATCCCCATGGCTGAACNGGCCATCGCTATCCCGGNACTTCCCAAGGCNGTTTTTTTTATAAAATTTCTTCTCGTNTTCATATTTTTAGTTTATAAAGATTTGATTTTAATATTTTTAAAGCNTACCCTATTTCCATGATCTTGTAATAGAATTTGACCNTTCTCTAATTGGCCGAAATCAGGCCATTTCTCATATTTACTTTCAGAAACAAGTTTTAAGAAATCTTCACTATTCCTGTCAAACTCCAACACCTTCATCCCATTAAGCCAATGTTCCACATGGCCATCTTTAGAAATAATATGCGCAGTGTTCCACTNCCCTATTGGATTAACCGCTTTATTGGGGTCTGCCTTAANAAGGTCGTATAGTGAAGCAAGAGTACGGCTGCCTTCGTGATTGCCCTTTTTGGCATCAGGGTGCCTTTTATCGTCCAAGATTTGATACTCCAAACCAATGGAAGAACCCGGCCCCTTATTAAGATCGGTATCTACATAATACTTGATTCCGCTATTGGCACCTTCAGTAATTTTAAAATCTACTTTTAATTCGAAATCGCCGTATAATTTTTTGGTCACGATATCCCCACCAGCAGTAGATTCTTCACCTCCCGTAGCAAGTACCGTTAAAACGCCATCCTCAACAACCCATCCTTTCTCTGGGAATTCTTCCAATTTTGCACCACGCCAGGCTTCTGTAGATTCTCCGTCCCAAAGCATTTTCCATCCAGTTTCTTTCTCTGCAGAAGTTATTTGGTTTTTAGTAGTAAAAACGGGTGCATCACTTTTCGTGTTATAATACTCCAAACTGTCAGTCATAATTCTTACATTTTTCCACCTGATTTGTTTGCCGGGCGCTTCATCATTGCCAATTGAATGTACCTGCAGAGCGATAAAACCTTCATGCGTCTTATCATCAACCAGGTTTGCAGCTGCTACTCCGTTCACCCACGTTTGAATGGTATCACCTATGGCTTCAATTCTGTAATGGTTCCAGTCATCCTTTTTGTATGAATTTTTCGCAGAACTATTCAGACTCATAGGATAGAGCCATCCTCTTCTGGCTTCATCATATATGCCCCCGCTCCACGCACGATCTGAAGGATCAATTTCTACCTGATAGCCATGTACACGATTATTTTGATATTGAGGTTTGCTCTCGCTTCTTATCTGGATTCCAGAATTCATACCGGGATCTGCCTTAAAGTCAAGCTCCAGGATAAAGTCACCATATTTTTTATCCGTCGTGAGAAATGAATTAGGTGTTCCCGAAACCGTAGTTCCCACGATCACCCCATCCTCCAATCCATATTTTGCATTTCCATTCTTTTGGCTCCAGCCGGAGAGGTTTTCTCCACTAAACATTGGTTTACCAAAAGCTTCTTTATCTGACTTATCGGTGCAGTTTATTAATAGTGGTACGCTAATCGCAATAGCAAGCGTCCTTAAAAATGAAATTTTCATATAATTCTCTTTAATTATTAATTAATATATCCCTCTATTGATATTCAAATACTTGGTTGATTATAAGTCTCGATGTATGATCCTTCTAAGAACTATTTCTATGATTAATTCATTCGACACTACGCTTTTCTTTTCCAGATAATTTTTTACATCATTAGAAATTGGAACCATTGTTATGTTTTTAATATAGCTGTAAGACTTTTTTGACAATGAACATTTTTTAATATTTCTATAAAATTCCATTCAACCTCTTTCATAGAATGACACATAATATAAGAAACTGGAAGACAACTCATTTACAAATCTCACAAACTTATTGAAGAGAACTCAAATTACTTTGCTAATACAGCTTATATTTTTTTACATTTTTGCATTATTTACTTCTATCCAATAACCATCCGGATCCCTAATATAAAACTGTTTTACTCCATCAGCCCTAACTCTGACAGTTTTCGCTTTACCAGCCCAATTCTCGAAATAGATATCTTTAGATTTTAGAAAATCCACAAATGCATCTATTTTTTGTGTGGTGATAGCCATATGTACTGATTTATTCTTGGGAACCTCCTTCTTGCTTTTACTTAAATGAAGTTGCACACCATTCCCCATCATGAACCAACGCTTCCCGGAAGGAATTGCCTTGCTGTAAATTTCTTCCAGACCTAAAATATCTTGGTAAAATTTCGCTGAAATCTCTAGATTCCGTACTAAAATTGCATCATGATCTTTTTTAAACTCGAAGTTCGTTTGGGCTGTACAAAAGTAAG
>JGI1221J13441_10000655_pt1 | contig 15270 bp, 12 predicted proteins | sample LakVidmifraction_4_FD_13441 | JGI IMG/M metagenome (IMG submission 13441) | reverse complement strand
GCGGGTAAGTCCAGGTTTAGAGCTATATTTTTAACCTCGCTCACAACGATAGCAGGGATTGCGCCACTACTTTTAGAACGCAGTAGACAGGCTCAGTTTCTAAAACCTATGGCTATATCGATAGCCTATGGTATTTTTATTGCGACTTTTCTCACCTTATTATTTTTACCGCTCCTACTTTCAATAACTAATTCAGCAAAGACAAAATCTAAATGGTTGGTGACCGGCGAGCATGTTAATAAAGAGTCGGTTGAACGTGCTATAAAAGAGCAAAAAGAAGAAATACAGCGCCAAGAGGAAATCGATGAGGCCAAAAGCAAAGCAGAACAAGAGAAGAACCAATTTCAACATCAAGATAAATAAGTAGTATGAGAGTATTTTATAAGAGCCTACTTGTGTTTTTTACAATGTTTGGGATATACAGTCCTTCCAACGCGCAGGAGGTGTTGAGCAAGCAAGAAGCTATTACTCAAATGTTGGCCAATAATTTTGGCATTCAATTCGCTGAAAATCAGGTGGAGATAGCAGATAATAATCAGGATATCCTCAATTCGGGATATCTTCCTTCCCTTACTGGAAATGCAGGAGCCAACTATACAAAAGACGATCAAGACGTGACCTTTCGGGACGGAGAGAACAATTCTATTCAAGGTGCTGAAACCACACGTTACAATGCCTCTGTTAATTTCAACTATGTGTTATTTGATGGATTAGGGCGGTTTTGGAATTATAAAAGTCTCAAAGAGGAGTACAATTTGTCTTCTTTACAAGCGCGTGAAACCATAGAACTTACTCTTCTACAGCTATTTACCGTTTATTACGAAGTTGCCCGTCTTACTGAAAACGAACAGGTATTGAAACAGACCTATGGGAATACTCAACAACGCTTAAAGCGTGCCGAATACAGCTTTGAATACGGTCAAGTGAATAAGCTAGAGGTGCTCAATGCTGAGGTAGATATTGTGAACGATAGCATCAATTTATTAAATACACGGCAGCTATTAGAAAATGCAAAGCGTGATTTAAATGTGGTTATTAATACCAATTTGGATCGAAATTTTGAAGTGGATACCCTGGTCGACTTCACTAGCCAAATTCAATTGGAGAATTATGTCAATAGTGCAGATGCCAATAACATTAACCTACTGCAGGCAGAAAAGAATATAACTATTAGTGATTACGACTACAAAGCTAGTAAAGCTGTATTTTTGCCTTCTATCGGGTTGACAGGCTCATATGGTTGGAATGAAGGTAACTTTCCAGTAACGAGTTTTGCCACATCGAGTACCACCACTGGTGTTTCTGGAGGTGTAAGTCTTAGCTGGGATCTATTTGATGGAGGCCGTGGGATCACCACTACGAAAAACGCCAAAATACAATACGACAATCAGCAACTCGTCAAGGAGCAGATTAAGAAAGAGGTGACCCGAGATATTTTTAATGCAAGGGGAAATTACCAAAACCGACTTGAAGTTTTAAATTTGCAAAAGAAAAATATATCAACAGCCAAGAATAATTTTGAGCGCTCTAGTGAACAATATAAACTAGGGCAGATTACCTCTGTGGAGTTACGTCAGGCTCAGGTGAATTTGCTTAATGCCCAGACCAGTAAAAATTTGGATAAGTATGATGCAAAGTTAGCCGAGCTTGAGCTTTTACAACTCACAGGTCAACTTTTAAATATAGAGTTTTAATGTTCGAACATCACTTTCAATGTCCTTATTGCTGGGAAGAAATAAGCATGCTTTTAGACCCGTCTGTACGCCAACAAACCTACGTAGAAGATTGTGAAGTCTGTTGTAATCCTATCCAGGNTACGACCCACTTTGAAGCGGAAGAACTTCAAGACTTTAGAGCGGAAGATATAGAGCAATAATATTTCATCTTTTATTTTGTTGGACTTATTATTTGTTTTATATTTGCAGTCCAATAAAGAGAAATATTATTTTCAAACATATATCGCGGGGTAGAGCAGCAGGTAGCTCGTCGGGCTCATAACCCGAAGGTCACTGGTTCGAGTCCAGTCCCCGCTACTAGTAAAGACAAGGCTTCACAGAAATGTGAGGTCTTTTTTTATGGGTTGGGTACAACATAGGTACAACATTTCAATATTTTACTTGCCCTCTTTAATTCGATATGCTTTAGTATCAAATACTGATATAATGTATTTTTCAGCTTTGTTTTAATAAATTTTATTATTAGTATACCACACAGCACATTCCCCTGCATTTCGCGAATAGCTACATTACGGGAAAAGAGCTTTCCTGCAAAGGTCTTGGACACAACTTAAAAGCTTCCGATAACCTATCAAAAAAAATGGCAGGAAACACTTCATTCCCAATCTCCACCTTTAAAGTTAAGTCCGCTTAACATCATATATCACAAGAGGAATCCTTTTTCATAACCCGTTCAACACATTCCCCTACATTTCGCGAAAAATTACATTTCGGAAAAAGATAAGCGAGTAGTAATGGCAAACATTCGTTGGGTTAGAATTTTAAATGTGGCATTTTCAGTGGTTAATTAAAAGTCCTATGGATAAAGTACAGAAAAGTGGTAGTTTAGTTGAAAATAAAAAAATAACACCTTTAATAGATATATACCCTATACTGAAGATTTGAACAGGGTTTATACGGATGTTGGCAATAATTATTAAACTAACTTATTAGTTTAATAATTATTATTTTGTTATATTTGATTTCAATTAAACGATTATTTATGAAATTAATTAACATCTTTACTTCACTTATCTTTTGTCTAATATTCTCAAATTGTAATGCTCAAAAGATTTTACATCCAATTGAATTTGAGAATCCATATTTATTTAATTCTGAAATTGAGAAAAAAGTAAAAGAAGATAGTGTTAGCTGGAAGTACCAAATTTCAGCAGGTAAATATGCCTCTAAGGGAGATTTCAAAAATGCACTTAGAAATTGGTCCAAGGCGTTTGGCGGATCTGACAGAAATTTCACTAATTATGAGATTGACTCTATCAATTCTATTTATAAAATAGTTCCAGCAAAAGAATATATAATTCAACAATGTAAAAAAAACAGAGTAATCATTATAAATGAAGCTCATCATTATTCCTTTCATAGAGTTTTTACCAAATCGCTACTCCAGGATTTATATAATCAAGGATATAAAAATTTAGGTGTAGAAGCTTTATCAAATGGAGATAAACTCGATTCAAAACTAAATAATAGAAAATATGCAATTCAGGAATCTGGTTATTATACTCAAGATACGAACTTTGGTAATATGTTGCGAACAGCGCTTAATTTAGGTTATAATGTATTCGCTTATGAACAAACTGAAGATTTAAATGGTAAGGAAAGAGAGATTGCTCAAGCAAAGAATATTCAAAAAAAAATGAATGAAAGACCTAATGAAAAACTCATAATACATTGTGGTTTTGATCATTCTCTTGAAGGAGAACATAATAATTGGGAAAAAGCTATGGCTGGCCGTCTTAAAGAATTTACAGGAGTAAATCCTCTTACTATAAATCAAGTAAAATATAGCGAAAGAAACAATCGCAATTACAATCAGCCAATTTTAAAAGCTTTAAAAATAGAAAAACCATCCATTCTTATAGATTCAGAAAACATTGCATTTCAATATGAAAAAAATAATAGCTGGACTGATATTGCCATTCTTCACACAAATACTTTATACATAAAAGGAAGACCTCAATGGTTAGTTACAGATGATACAAAGCTTGTAGAGTTTGAAAATAAAAATTTCAAAATTGATTATCCTGTAATGGCTTTAGCCTATAAAAAGGGAGAGAATATTAAAAAAGCAATTCCTGTTGATATAGTTGAACTTCAAAGTAAATCAGATAAGGCATATTTCGTTCTCGATAAAGGAGGTTACAATATAGTAATGGCTAATAAAGAAGACCTATCATTCAAATATGAACTAGAGGTAAAATAACTATTGCCAACATCGGTTAAGCGCAAATAGAGGGCATTTGAACAAATAGTTATATTTTAGAGACCAATTAACAAGTAACAAAGCCGACAAGTATAGTCCCTACTCCACGCCACTTGCCTTAACCAAGACCGTTATGCTATATTAAATTCAAACTATGAACATCAAACAAAAACTTCTTTCAACCACAATTATTCTTTTCATTGGTATTTATACTTTTGGACAATCCAAGGATGCCGAAATCAAAACATTTTTGGACAATTTAAAACCTAACGATTTTTCAGGAACAATTTTGGTGGCCCATAAAGATAAAATAACAGAGAAAAGAGCTTTTGGACTTGCAAGCATAGAATACGGAATCAAAAATAATGTAGAAACCAAATTCAACATCGCTTCGATTTCGAAAATGATAACCGCAGTTGCAATTTTGCAACTTTATGAGCAAGGAAAGTTAAAATTAAATGTTTCGATTGGCGAATATTTATCTGACTACCCAAATAATCTTGTAAGGGATTCAATAACCATTCATCAGTTACTTACACACACTTCAGGACTTAATAATTTTTATGTCGCGGACATTAAAAAAATAAGGAATTCAGAATATAAAAAAATTTCAGATTTTGTTCCGCTTTTTGTTAATGATACACTTCTATCGAAACCAGGGACTAAATATGATTATAGCGGAACAGGATTCGTAATCCTTGGTCTAATTATAGAAAAAGTAAGCGGAAAAAACTACTATGATTATGTTAAGGACAACATTTTTAAACCTGCCGGAATGTCCAACACTACAGAATTGGAAATTGATTCTATTGTGAGCAATAAGGCAAGTGGATACACCTCAATGTTTGGGGAAAGCAAAATCCTAAAAAAGAATGATTATTATTTAACAAAAGCATCACCCGCTGGTTTTCATTATTCGACTGTAAGCGATTTATTCAATTTTTCCAAAGCATTAAGAAATGAGAAACTATTAAAAAAGGAAACCGCAGAATTGATGTTCGAGCCTAAAGTGAAAGGATATAACACGAATTTAGGATATGGCATCGACATAGATTTGAGATACAATCAAATTATTCAGGGACATAGCGGTGGATGGTACGGGATTCACAGCGAACTAATGGACTTTATGAAAGATAATTACACAATTGTCATTTTATCAAACATCGATGACGGAGGAAAAACTGGAGCATCAAAGGTTATGGGTTTTTTTAAAGAACTGATTTCGGACAAGAAACCCAATTAATAACGTGGTATAACAAAGTACTGTAGTAAAAAACAAGTAAAAGGCATTAATTTCTCACTAAAGTACTTCGATAGGTAGCATCGTAGATCAAAGCTGATTTAGCAATTGCAAATGCTTGTTTTAACAGTTTATTACATACCGCTATTAGTGCTAGCCTCTTACTTCTTACCTTTGTCCACAATACGCTCGTAGAGCTCTCTACAGGCCTTATTGTGTTATAAGCATTAAAGGCATACAAGAAGAGTAGGTTACGTAGTTTTTGATTTCCTATTTTACTGATGAGGCTACGTCCATTTACACTGCTACCGCTTTTTCTAATTACTGGTGTTAGACCTGCATAACTGCATAACTCACTTCCACTTGTAAAACGGTCAAAGCCGTTTGTCAAGACAACCAACATTACAGCTGTTTTATTCCCAATCCCTGGTATCATTTTTAAGCGCTTTAAAACGTCTTGATGCTCTTGTTTAACTAATACTAATAGTTTGTCTTCCAAGGTTTTTATCTCCTTTTGAACTTGCTTTAAACTGCTTTCCAAATAGGGGAAGTACTTTTATTCCATTAATTATTTTTGAAAATAAATAGTGTCCCTGAAAATAATAATTATTTTTAAAAATAACTATGGATAGGAAGATGACGAAAACTTGTGTTTACCCTATAAAGAAAAAGATAAATTAGTAGTGTTGGCAAACCTTCGTTGGGTTAGAATCTTGAATGCAGCATTTTTTGTAATTAAGTAAAAGTTCCTTGGATAAAATACACAAAAGTGTTAGTTTAGAAGAATGTTATTAAACAACACCTTTAATAGGTATATACTCTATACTGAAGATTTGAATAGGGGTTATATTGATGTTGTGGGTAATGCAAAACCGACTCAAATTAACATTGAAAACAATAAATATGTATCTATTTTTTGACACAGAAACAACAGGACTACCTAAAAATTGGAAAGCACCTGTGACGGATTTAAACAATTGGCCAAGAATGATTCAAGTTGCGTGGATTTTATGTGATAATGAAGGGAATCGTATTGAATCATACGGTTGCATTATTAAGCCCGAAAATTTTAGTATTCCTATCGAATCTTCAAGAATTCACGGAATCTCTACAGAAAAGGCTATGAACGAAGGTGAAAATCTTGAAGAAGTGCTATCCAAATTTAATGAATTGGTAGAAAAATCAAATTTCATTATAGCACACAATATTAGTTTTGATGAAAAAATTATTGGAGCGGAATTATTAAGAAAAAGAATTCATAGCAACTTTGAAGGAAAAAGAAAATTATGCACTATGAAATCTTCTACTAATTATTGCAGGATTTCTGGAAATTACGGATATAAATGGCCTAAATTATCAGAATTACATATAAAACTGTTTGGAGTTGATTTTGACGAAGCACACGATGCTTCAGTTGATATAAATGCGACAGAAAAATGTTTTTGGAAAATGAGAAAAATCGGACTAATATAAAGCACATAGAAAAGAATTTGACCTTGGAGCAATAGCCACTTTTGATAAAATTCATCTAGGCTTTCGGATTTATAAACTGGATCTTTAAGCTAACTTTTTGCTTATTATTCAATTATTTCACCCTAAGAACCGAAACATATGTTTCATTATAGGGTATGCCTGATTTTGCGATAGCAAAACATTGTTTGAGTAGCTTATTAGGTAAGGCGATTAAGGCTAGCTTCTTTTTCTTATTTTGTTCACAAAGGGTATATTTATTATCTCCTAGCGCAAAACATCAACCAACAACAAACAAAGACCCATTTTCGACTTTTACTGAGAAATTACTTCTTTTAAAAAAATGAAATCTATAAACCAATTATAAAATATTACATTTGCATTTAATGCAAAAACACAATCACATAAAGGCTCTTTTCTTTTTAGGCATATTTAGCCTATTTTTTTTGCATCAGNTAGTACCTCATTGGCATCACCANGATGAAGTTCAGCATTCGCATAAAGCTATTGCACATAGTGAGAGTCATAGCCACAATCAAAATGTCCCAGAAAANGAAAGTTCAAATAAAGGGCTTTTAGATTTGTTTTTAGTAGGCCATGCACACTCTGTGGCTTCTAATGATATNTTGGTGACCAATAAAATTGGTGTCAAACACTTCAATCTTAAAAAANATATAAGNACNCCTGCCTCGGATTATCATTATAGCATTTCTATAAACTATAATGAAGCGGAAAAGGTTAGGGATTACCATCCACCTCATATTTATTTTGATCAATATCTCTCATCCCTCAATTCGCGAGGCCCACCATCTTTAGGTTAATCGTTTAAGGGTACTTCTCTAAAGACAGTATTCCACCTTATCAATTAAGATTAAACCTAAAATTTCAAACAATGAATAAACATATCGTATTCGCAATTTGCGGATGCCTATTCTTTATTGATGGTTTCTCACAAACTATAACCATAGAGGAATCACTTGATGAAATAGAACAAAATAATAAAGAGTTAAAAGGCTATCAAGCTTTTATTGAGAGTCGAGAACTCAAAAATAAGAGCACAAATAATTTACCAGATCCCCAAATTTCAGGATTTTATTTGCCTTTTGGTGATAACGCTACAGGAAATTATACCGAATATCAGGTATCTCAATCTTTTGAATTTCCAACAGTATATGCCGCGCGTGGTAAATGGAACGACTCTAAATCAAAACAGTTAGTATCAGCTTATTTAAAGCGAAGACAAGAGGTCTTATTGAAGGCGAAAAATGTTCTTATAGAAATCGCTTTCCTACAAAAACAGAAAGTTATAGAAACCAAAAGGAGAGCTCAAAGCAAGCAAATTTTTGATCAAATTCAAAAGCTTTTTGACAAAGAGCAAGTTGGACTTTTGGATTTGAACAAGGCTAAAATTGCTTGGATTCAAGAACAATTTGTGGTACAACAGATAGAAAGCGACATACGAATCCAAATGTCGAAACTTAAAACCTTGAATGGTGGGAAACCCGTAGATAGTATATCACCACAAATTATTTTGCCTAGTAAAATAGGTACAGTAGAAAATCTTTGGCAAGAAAAATTATCCAAGGAACCTGCATTGCAAGAATTGAAGTTAAACGAAGCAGCTTCACTTCAAAAAATAAAACTGGAGGAAAATAAAGGATTGCCAAATTTAGCGCTTGGCTATAATTACCAAGGTGTAAATGGAAGCAATTATTCTGGTTTTTATGGAGGTATTTCAATTCCCCTATGGAATAACAAGAACAAAGTAAAAGCTGCCGAGGCAAATTATGAGTATCTGCGATCCACTACTGAGGTTATTACCAATTCTCTTAACACACAATTTCAGGAAACCTTCGATAGATATGAGTTGATACTCCGAAAATACAATGAGTATCAAATCACAATGGATAATTTAAATAGTGAGCAATTGCTATTTAAAGCCTATCAATTGGGTGAATATTCTTTTATGGATTATTATGTAGAGCTTCAGTTCTACCGAAATGCATCAGATAAAATGCTGCAAATGGAAAAGGAACTACAACTGCTTCAAGCACAATTATTAAAACATCAATTATAAATTTTAAAACACACACTTATGAAAATTTCAAAAATAATATTCGCAATCGCAATCGCATCAACTTTTTTGGTAAGCTCTTGTAGAGATACAAAAACTGAAGCAACAGACGACCACGGTCACGAACACGATGCCGATGGCGGTCATATGCAAGATGAAAAGGTAGAACAAGAAGAATTTCAAGTAGGCAAAGATTCTATGGAAACGAACACAGAAGAACACGGTCACGAACACGGAACTGACGAGAATCACATGCATGAAGAAACAGACGAGCATGAAGAATTTGAAGTACATACAAATTCTATAGAAATGAATAAGGAAACACACACTCACGGTAATGGTTCAGAACATCAAGACCACTAAAAAATAAAATATGAAATATATAATTATAGTGCTTGCCCTTATGGCAATGTCTTGTAACAACAAGGCAGATGATGCACACGCTCACAATGCCGATGGTAGTCATGCTGGAGAAGAAATGCCAAGATTGGACCATACCATTTGGACAGATAAAACAGAATTATTTGTAGAATTTCCTGCGTTAATTGTTGGTAATCCAAGCAGATTTGCAGCTCACTTCACTGTTTTAAACAAGCATCAACCTGTTCGTGAAGGTTCGGTTACAGTTAGTTTGATAAAGGGCAATAAAGGATTGAGGAATACTGTTGATGCTCCATCATCACCAGGCATATTTTCGCCTACGATTCAACCGAAAGAAGCTGGAAATTACCAACTTGTATTTGAATTGAAAACACCTGAATATTCTGATAGAATTACGATTGATGATGTAACTGTTTATGCAAATTTTGATGATGCTATAAAGACTTTAGGGACTGCCGAAGAAGACGGGAGCATTTCGTTTTTAAAAGAACAGGCTTGGAAAATCGATTTTCAAACTTCACCTGTAGTTTCGGGTGAAATTTACAATGTCATCACTACTTCTGGTGTATGGATGCCATCCCCAAACTCTGTGAAATCGTTGGCCGCAAAATCTAATGGTGTGGTTGATTTTAAAATGAATATTCTTACAGAAGGAACTGTAGTAAAACAAGGTCAATTATTGATGAGCTTGAATAGTCAAGGCTTGGCATCTAATAATTTGAATACAGAAATTGAAAATGCACGTGCCAATTTTGAACAAGCCAAATCTGAATACGAGCGTAAAAAAGAATTGTACAATTCTAAAATTATTCCAAAGTCAGATTTCGAAATTGTGGAGAGTAATTTTAGAATAGCCAAATCTAACTATCAATCTTTAGCATTGGGAGTTTCAGGTGGAAGCAAACAAATTCGAGCACCATTTGATGGTTTCATCAAGTCTATTTCAGTTTCTAATGGGGATTATGTAGACCAAGGCGTAGCATTAATATCTATTGGCTCACACCAATCTAAAATACTAAAAACACAACTAGCTCCAAATTATGGGCTTTCGATGGAGAATGTGAAAGGTATTTGGTACCAAACCAAAGACGGACAATGGAAGAGCGTAAGTGATACCGAGGGTGATATTCTTTCTATCAGTAAAGATGTAGAGCGAGAAAATCCTCTGATTTCAGTTTTTGCTCAAGTAAATGCAGATGTGGATATGCCTGAAGGTAGTTTGACCTCAGTACAAATTACTATGGGCACTGCTAATCAAAACACAATGATTCCTGTGAATGCCTTATTGGAAGACTATGGAAGTTATTCAGTCATCGTTCAGCTTTCAGGCGAGAGTTTTGAAAGACGACCTGTAAAGATTGGCGAGCGAAACGGAGAGAATGTTGAAATACTACAAGGCTTGAAAGTAGGTGAAACGGTCATTACTACAGGAGCATACCAAGTTAAAATGGCTTCAATGTCGGGTTCAACTCCTGCACATGGTCACGATCATTAATGAAATGTTGAATTATGAATTCAACATTAAAAATTCAGCATTAAAAATTAAATTAGATGTTAAATAAAATATTATCATTTTCGCTTCAGAATAGATTATTCATTCTATTGGGTGCGGTTGCTTTAAGTGTATTGGGTATTTACTACGCTCGAACAATGAATGTAGATGTATTCCCAGACCTTACGGCACCAACGGTAACAATACTTACTGAAGCGCACGGAATGGAATCTGAAGAAGTAGAGAAATTAGTTACCTATCAATTGGAAACAGCCTTAAACGGCTCGCCCGATGTACGAAGGATCCGTTCCTCTTCTGCAGCAGGAATATCAATTGTTTGGATAGAATTTGAATGGGGAACCGATATATATAAGGCGCGCCAAATCGTAAGTGAACGCATCCCTATGGTTCGTGAAAACTTACCTGAAGGTATTGGTGCGCCAACTATGGCACCTATTTCATCCATTATGGGGGAAATAATGCTTCTGGGTGTAACCTCAGATAGTCTGTCACCAATGGAATTAAGAACCCTTTCTGATTGGACTATACGACCGCGTATAAAAGCAATTGGTGGTATTGCAAATGTGGTGGTCATAGGAGGCGATTATAAGCAATATCAAGTATTTGCCAATCCTGAAAAGATGAAACATTATGATGTGAGTCTTTCCGAATTGGTAGAACATGTTAAGGAAGCTAATACCAATGCGCCTGGAGGAATTATCAATCAATATGGCAATCAATACATAATAAAAGGCAGTGGTAGAGCTTACGTGTTAGAAGATTTGCAAGAAGCTGTTTTAAAGGAAATTAACGGTCAAACCATTAAAATAAGAGATGTGGCAACGGTTCAAATTGGTGCTGCCGATAAAATTGGCGATGGTTCTTTAAATGCAAAACCAGCAGTGATTTTAACCATTTCAAAGCAACCCGATGTCAACACCTTGGAGTTAACAGACCGACTTGATGAAGCCATTGCCGATTTACAAAAAACCTTACCAAAAGGGGTCAACATCAAAAGTCAAATCTTTAGGCAATCTGATTTTATTGATGCCTCCATTAGCAATCTGAATCAAACTTTATTGGAAGGCGCATTCTTTGTAATGATTATCCTTTTCATCTTTTTGATGAATTGGAGAACAACCTTAATATCCTTGTTAGCAATTCCTATTTCATTATTGGTATCTATTATCATTTTAAAATGGTTGGGTTATACCATCAACACAATGAGTTTGGGTGGTATGGCAATAGCCATTGGTGCCTTGGTAGACGATGCGATTATAGATGTGGAAAATGTGTATAAACGCTTGCGTGAAAACATAAGAAAACCAAAAGCAGTACGTGAATCAACCCTTACAGTTGTTCGTGATGCTTCCGTAGAAATAAGAAGTTCTATCATCATTGCAACCTTAATTATTATTGTGTCTTTTATTCCCCTTTTCTTTTTAAGCGGAATGGAAGGACGCTTGTTGCAACCCTTGGGTATAGCCTTTGTAACGTCTGTTTTAACATCACTAGTTGTTGCAGTAACCGTCACACCAATTTTGTGCTCCTATTTATTAAATAACGAAAAGCTTTTAAAAAAGCAAGCAGATGGTACTCGTGTGGAACGTTGGTTACAGAAACATTATGGAAACCTATTGGGACAAGCTATAAAAATTCCTAAAACCATTATTGGTGTAACTGTCATCGCATTTCTTTTAAGTCTTGTCCTAGTCACACAACTGGGAAGAAGTTTTCTACCAGAGTTTAATGAAGGTTCCTTGGTGATTAGTGTCGTAGGACCCCCAGGGATGTCTTTGGAAGAAAGCAACAAAACAGGAAATTTGATAGAGACCATTTTGTTGGATTTACCCGAAGTTGAAGTTGTTACTCGAAGACAAGGAAGAGCTGAATTAGATGAACATGCGCAAGGTGTAAATGCTTCGGAAATTGATGTGCCTTTTGTTCTCGAAGACAAGACCAAAGAAGAATTTTTTGAAGAAGTTCGAAATAAATTGAGCATAGCACCAGGTGTTAATATCACTTTAGGGCAGCCTATTGCTCACCGTATAGACCATATGCTTTCGGGAACTCGAGCTAATATTGCAATCAAGATTTTTGGTCCAGACTTGCAGCGGTTATATGAGTTGGGTAAAAGTGTCGAACAGAATATTAAAGATATCGATGGATTGGTAGATGTTGCTGTTGATCAGCAAATTGAAGTGCCACAGATTCGCATTCAGCCAAAGCGTCAAATCCTTTCGGGTTACGGAATGACGGTAGGTAATTTAATGGAACAAGTTGATATTGCCTTTGCTGGGGAAGAAGCAGGAGAGATTTATGAAGGACAAAAATATTTTGATGTGGTGGTTCGTTACCAGAAATCCTTTAGGGATGATATAGAGGCCATTGGAAATACTTTAATTAGTTTACCAAATGATGGTCAAACCACTTTGGGAGAGTTGGCGACTGTCCAGTCGGTGAGTAGTCCTAGTAAGATTAGCCGTGAAGACGTTCAACGTAAAATCGTAGTCGCTGCAAATGTCCAAGGAAGGGATTTACGCGGTGCTGTAGAAGAAATAAAAGAAACCATAAACCAAAATATTTCTATGCCTGAAGGTTATCGGGTGCAATACGGCGGACAGTTTGAGAGTGAAGCTAAAGCATCACAATTATTATCTATAACTGCAATCGTTGCTATCGCTATCATTTTTCTATTGCTATATTATGAGTTTAAGGATGTTAAATTGGCTTTTGTCGTATTGATAAACCTGCCTTTGGCATTAATTGGTGGAATTTTGATTGTGTATTTTACAACAGGTATCATCAGTATCGCAGCTACTATTGGTTTTATTAGTTTGTTTGGGATTGCCACTCGTAATGGAATACTATTAGTTTCTCGATACGAGGATTTAAGAAAAGAAGGGATGAAAGGCTTTCAATTAATTAAAATTGGAGCATTAGATAGATTAAATCCTATCCTAATGACAGCATTTACAACTGGTTTAGCACTAATACCGTTAGCATTAAAAGGCGGAGAACCAGGAAGTGAAATTCAAAGCCCGATGGCTGTAGTTATTTTAGGCGGATTGCTATCAGCTACGGTTTTAAATTTGGTGGTTATTCCTTGTGTTTATCAATTGGTGATTAGAAAACAGTAGTTTTACTAACCAATGATCTAAGATTTAAAAGGGCTGTTAAAAGTGTAGCAACAGCCCTCTTTTTTGGCTTATGCTTTTCAAAATTCTCAAAAAAATATTTGAAATTAAATACCAAATTAAAATCTGATTTTTATGTTATCTTTGTGGAAGTATCAAATGAAAAACATAACTCACATATTATTTCTGTTTTTTATATTTTTGGTTATTCCAACAAGTACTATCTTAGCGTGCGAAAATTCTTCTGATAAAGCTGAAGTGGTTAGTACTTCTTGTTCGAAACACGATGATCATTCAGAAAAAAAATCTTGTTGTGATAGTGGGGATGAAAGTTGTCATGGTTTTTGTAATAACAATTCTTGTCATTGTCCAGTATCTTTGAATACTCCCATTTTCACACACAATTATCAATCAAGGTTGAATAATAATTTCAAACTTTTAGACAATAATTGGGCATACGTCCAGCTTATTACAAAAGCAGTCTATATTTCCATTTTGCTCCCTCCAAATATAAGCTAAAACCTATTTTGACAGCCATAGGTCTGTCCTTTTCAGTAGAACCAAAAAAGTAGTATTACTAAGCTTTTACAAGAACTTTCAATTTATAAAATGAAAAGGAATTAACAAATAACTTCTTTTCAAAATCTATATATTTTGATTAGTTCATAGAACTCTCAATTTATAAATTTCATCGTAATATCTAGTGGAGTCTAACTCCCCATTTAAAATAGAAACAGCGGCTTGTTTAAAAGCAGTATTGGAAGAAAATCTAAAAAGTGAGAGTAATCAATCTTAGCTAGTAAAAACTAAGAAAACAAAATGGCTACTATTTAATCGAACAGTTTTAAAACTTAAAAGAATGAGTACTAAAGCAGGTTTCTATTGTCAATTATGATAAGGTTTTTTTGATATTCAATATTTCAGATGAACCAAATAAAATTTCAAAAAAGATATGACTTGCAACTTTGCATTATTAACTATATAAATAAATAACGATGGTAAAGGACTTCTATGTTAAAAATATGGTATGCGATCGATGTATCAAGGTACTCAAGAATGAAATTGAAGCCCAAGAAATCGAGTTACAAGAAATTGTTCTTGGGCGTGTACAACTAGACTTTAAAAATGAAAAACAAATTGATAAATTGAAAGTAATTCTCCAAAGCAACGGTTTTGAACTCATTAATTCTGTTGAAGATAAATTGACTGAACAGGTGAAGATTCAACTCATTAAAATATTATCTAATCTACCTCTTGATTTGAACGAGAAATTATCAACACATCTCTCACAAAAGGTGCATCAAGACTACTCAAGATTGAGTAAGGTATTCTCATCAACTGAAGGTGTGACTGTTGAGAAGTACTTCATAAAGCTAAAGATTGAGAAAGTAAAGGAACTGATCCAGACACAGGAAGAAAACTTTACGGAGATCAGTCAACTATTGGGGTATAGTCATATCAATCATTTAAGTAGGCAATTTAAAGTCGAAACAGGATTAAGTCTTTCTCAATACAAAGCTGAACAAAGAAAGGTCAG
>JGI1221J13441_10000654_pt1 | contig 15270 bp, 26 predicted proteins | sample LakVidmifraction_4_FD_13441 | JGI IMG/M metagenome (IMG submission 13441) | reverse complement strand
CTGACCGGGCTACGGTATAGGCTTTATAGACTGGAGCACAAGTTGCCATGATGTATCTTTCTTTAGTGGTTGATCTGTAGAAAGGGGGTGGAGCCAGACCCACTAGCTCCACCCCCTTGATAATGCGCTCAGCCTAGACCGTGTCAGTCTCGGGAACGAAGTCACCGGTCACCGGGTCGGTGGGGGTGATGACTGCGAACGGGTAGTCGTCGACTTCGCCAGCAGCCGTGGAGAACGCGGTAGCGAACCCGACCCGGAACTTGAATCGCAGGGCGACCATGTCACGCTCGGCGAGGTTGATCTGGTTCGCGCCAGTGCCCAGTGTGGCCTGATCCAGGAGCTTGACCTGGACGTCCTCACGGATACCGAGCACGACCTTGGAGCGGTCGCCGACCAGAGCCGTAGCAACTGCACGGTCCCACGAGCGGTTCCCGATGTAGTGCAGGTCCTGCCCGTAGATGCTGGCAGAGCTGCCATCTGAGCGCAGCGCGTCGAGGTAAATCGGAGCGTTGTCGAGGTCTCGCAGGCCTCGGAGCTGACGACGAAGGAATCGTGCCGTGAAGGCCGAGTTGACGTCGAACTCGTCATCCTCAACCATACCGAAGGCCTCATTGAAGTCGTCGGCGAGGTCGAGAGAAGCAGCGCCATCCGGGTTGAAGCCCTGAACGATGTAGTTCTTTGCAGCGATGGCTCCCGGGATGAGAGCCGGGTCAAGCCATGTAGCAGGCTTGTTGACACCGAAGAAGACAGCAGCGTCCAGGATGCGACCGAACTCGGCTGCGACCAGAGGGCGGATCTCACTCCAGATGTCGAAGCTGGTGTCGGCGAGGGTGTTCTCGTGCACAGGCACAATAACAGCGATCTCTTCGGCGACCAGTTCCTTGTCGGTCCAGCTCACCTTCGAGGTCTGCTTGACACCGGAAGCGTCGGTCGAGTTGTCGTGCGTCACGAAGCCAGCGGTCGGCAGCGCCGAGAGCACCGGCATCCGGGCCACACCAGCACTCATGCGCATCGTGCGGAAGGAGGCAAGAGCAGCCGACTGAGCGGTCTCCGGCTTGATGATTTCGCTGATGTCCTGACGGGCCAGGAGAGCCAGTGCGTCAGCGCGGGTGATGTCAGCCATTGGACTGACTCCTTTCTGGCCTATTGGCCGGGGGAGATGTTACTTGAGGGCGGAACGGAGGAGAGCGTTCATGTCAGGGGCCTTACCAGCCGGAGCAGCCGACGAGGAACCCAGTGCAGTGGATGTAGCCGAAGGATTCGACGCGTTCCACTTCTTGACAATCTCGGTGATGTCTTCATCGGTATCGAACAGGGCAGTCGTGAACGACTTGCTGTCAAGAGCCTTACCCAGTGGACCACCAGCGGTAGAGATGAACTCTTCCAGGCGGTCGGACCGTCGCTGAACCGCATCAAGTGTTTCCTTGACGGGGGACAGCTCGGCTACCGTGGCTTCGAGAGCTGTCACCTTGTCCTGTGCTGTCTTGCGAGCAGTACGGGCACTATGCAGGTCGGCCAGGAGGGCTGCTTTCGCAGGGTCCTTCTTGTCGTCCGGCTTGGTAACGTCCTCAGCGGGGGGAGCGTTGTCCTGGGACTGATCCGTATCAGTTGACTCATCCAACGTCTCGTCGGGGTCTGTCTGGTCGGTATCGGTGTTGTCCTGATCTACCGTCTCGGTGGATGCAGTTGTCGAGTCACTCGACGTTGTTGCTGTGGTAGCCATCTCGGCTTCCTTTCATGTAGCTTAGCTGATAAGTGTCTGCAGCGCAAACACCCTGTACTCCTATAGCGCGTCGCCTAGTCAGGCTAAGGGCTATGGAGCCTCCTCCTTGGAAGTCTGTGGGGGTTCTTTGATAGCTACTATTTCTGACTGTAGCTTATCGAGCTTCAATAAGATCTCTTCTTTAGTTCCCCTAATGAATGTAACGCCTTCATCTATTCTCATGGTATCATCTCCGTGTAGATAATGCGTTTAGTGCTATCAACACCAGTCACCTGTTGTGCCTGACCAGCTTTGAAGATTAGTTCATGCTGGTAATCAGCGCCAGCTAGCGCGTTAGTCCCGGAAGGTGCTTTGGTGATGAATGTCCAACCGTTACTACCTGACCCACGGCCAGAGGCGAAGTTGAGTGCCTCATCTAGGTTAGAGGTGGTGGACAGGAATGCAGGGTCAGCGAACATATCCCCAGCCTTCATGGTCCCAGGGTTGAACCCGGGAGCTACGACCACTCCTCTGGCTACGATTATGTCATCAGCCAGCGTGTTCTTGCTCATGAGTGCGCTCAGGTCTTCTACATGGCCGCTTATAAGCCCAAACCAATACTCATCATAGTCAGGGTCAGCGGCGAAGGCTTTAGGATCACGAAGAAGAGCATTCATTGGCTTGTTACCCATCTCGGTATACGACTGCCAAGCCTTACGATTCTCGTAGGTCCACCCCTTATCTGTGTTTATGCGACCCTTCTTGTTAAACATGCCCTTAGATAGTGCTACTCTCTGCTTCTCTGCGGATACCATACCGGAACGGACTGTATCAGATTCAATATCAGCCGGAGGCACACGGAGCGCCTGCACTGGTGTGGGTGTAGGCACAGTGGTCACGCCGCTATGGGTGATTTCAGCCTTCTTGCTAGTCTTTCCCGGCTGAAGGGTTCCTTTGTAGGCCACACGTGAGGGCAACGTGGGGATCAGTGTGCATCGACCGTTCGGGTGGTCACGGATAGTGCGGTCTTCTACGACCAGACCGTCACGGCTGAGGCAGTAAGCACACGTACGAGCACTCCGCTCCACGCTCCACACCATAACCAAGCCGAGGCCATCGGTGCTGTTCCACTGGTTCTTCCAGTAGGCACTGACGGTCTCGGTCCTGGCGAGGCGCTCCAGCCTGCGGTAGTTCTTGTCCAGGCCAGCGTTCAGCATGTCTCGGGCGGCTGTCTTAGCGTTCAGTCCGGCGGTGATGCTGGCACTGATGGCCGCTTGCTTCATGTCGTCGTAGACAACACCTGCCACGGGGCTCAGCTCCAGCGTCTTAGGGACAGGGAACCCAGCGAACGATCCCAGGCTAGCAGCTTGTCCACCCATCTTGGAGATGAGCTTGGTGCTGCTGGCCTGGAACTGATTGATGTACGAACCAACGTCCTGCTGTCGCTGGAGGCCAGCGAGCCATGTCAAGTACAGCTTGCGTAGATCACGCTCCATGCGACCAGTAGGTACGGTTCCCACGACTACACAGCCTGAGCAGCGTTAGCGATTACACCTTGGTCAGCTCCGGCCTGCTGACCTGGATTGCTGGCATAGGCGGCGATCTGGTCGGGGGTGGGAGCCTCTGGGTCAGCGAAGCCATCGTCCATGTAGTCGTCCAGGTCGACTCCTGGCGTCACTACCTCGGCGATGTAGCTGATTGGGTACCCCATCTGGCTGAGAGCGATGCCGTGAGCGTCCATGGACTCCTGCAGGAGGTCATCCTTGGTGTTCCACAGCTCAAACCCCTTCTCTGCTTCACCCTCTACCTCTAGGGTACGCTCCACGCCTAGTAGTGTGGCCAGCTCTTCGAGCACGGGGGTAAGGTCGTCACGCATTCGAGCGATCTTGGTGTTGAACCGCTTGCTCAAGACCTTGAGGGCCACACCTGTGGGAGGTACGCCCGTCCCAGGCTTGAAGTAGTGCTGGGGGATCCCTGAAGACTGGCTGACCTTGTCCACGATGGACTCGTGGTAGGCAATCATGTCACCGATGGTAGGCGGATCCAACTGACCGAAGGGTCCTTCGCTACTGGTTGTGAAGATACGGCCTGATGCCCCGTCGCCCTTGTGCTCGTGCATGGCATCGCTGGAGGGCTGACTCGTGGACGGCAGGTACGGGTTCGTGGGGGGCATCTCTACGTTCATGAGGTACCAGAAGGGCCGAGCGTACATCTCAGCTACTACGGTCTGGTCAATGATGCTGTGGTTGACTCGGTCTTGCAATGCAGCTAGGCTAGGACCGAAGCCCTTGTCGTCCAGGGCGAGCCGGAACAGGGTGTTGCCTGTGTTCTCCTCAACGAACTGGTAGCCCTCACGGGTCGCAGAGGTCATGTCGGTAGGAACCGGCTTGGAGAACAAGCGAGTACGGCCATCGCCATATGCGAAGGTCACGTAGTCTTCCATGTACTCCAGGGACCGCGTGTAGATAGCCGCGACAGTGTACTTACCGTCGCTGATCATTTCGTAGTGCTCGGGGAAGTGGGGAGTGCCAGCGGAGTCCACCACCACAGGACACTCCCCACGGGACAGGAGGGGGACAAGCACATTGCTGAAGCCCCTCAGCTCATCGGGTACGGGAACGAGGTTCTCAGCGTACATGTCAATAACGGTCTTGAAGATGTTCTCGCTGGTCTGCTGGCTCTTGATGTCTGGGAACGCTTCAGCGACGTACTCTTCCCAGCTCTTACCGTGCAGGGCATAGCTCATCTTGCCATTGTAGTGGGGGGTGAACGTCTGGCTGTCCCTGCTGAGCAGGTAAGCCTCGATTGTCTGTAGCAAACTCATGTCAGTACCTCTCGTCTCTTATGCGGATAACCTGTCCTAGCAGTAACGCTAGGTGGACTGATGCTGTAAGCCAGACGGCCAGAGCAGTAAGGAGCAGCACGTTAGTTACCCATCTTGAAGTAGTCGGCCCTACCCTGTTGTATGGCCTGAGTCATAGCATCTACGTCGTCATCATGCTTACCGAACGGGAAGTCACGGAACTCCTGGAACATGCTGTCGCTGTAGACTGTGTCTAGGACAGCAACGTTGCCTTCGTCCACGATAGGCTGGATAGCCAGCGCTCGGACCTCTTTGGAGCCTAGGGGGGTCACTGGCTTGATAAGAGCTGCCCTCTTGCGGAGGGTGTCTAGCAGTGCAGCCCCGTTAGCTGCCTTCTCAACATAGATGCGACTGGTCTGAGGCCAGCGTGCAGCCATCATCTGTATCTGGCTCACAGTCTGGGTGAAAGTGAGTCGGTCGTGGACCCGGTCGATAAGGATCCACCGCTGACCGATGACTGCCCAGACGTGCCCGGCCACATAGTCCCCGCTAGTGGCCTTCTTCTTGCCATTCTGGATGGTACCGAAGGTGAGGTCCCAGGACTGCACGACGAGAGCACGTCCCAGGGTCTGCATGAAGCCTCGGTCATCCTTCCAGACAACCTGATCCCACGGGATAACGTCAATGTTAGCGACGCTGATATAGCTCCCACCAGTCACCTGTGGGTCACCCTGATAGAGTGCCTGCCAGACGTAAGTACCGACAGCCGACTTGATTAGCTGCCAGGACTTATCGCTCCGGTTCTGGACTGATGGGAGCCATTCCCCGACTGCTCGGCCTAATATGTCACTTTCGTGTGTGGCCTGAGCGGGTATGTTGACGTAAGAGGCATCCATGGCCGTCTGTACGTGAGCTATGAGGTCATCCTTGTGCCAGCGAGTAGCGATGACGATGATCTGGGATAGGGAGGCCATACGGGTAAGGACCACCGAGCTGAACCACTCGACCGTAGTCTCCCGGATAAGGTTAGACTGAGCCTCTTGCATGTCCTTCACTGGGTCGTCAATGACCGTCATGTCGGAACGGAATCCTGTCATGGCAGAACCTCTACCTGCTGCTAGGAGGCCTCCGCCTTCTCGAGTCTCCCAGCGCTGAACGTTCGAGCTACCTGCCTTGAGGGGTGTCCACACCTGCACGAGTCCACGGATCTGGCGAGAGACCGCGTTCGCACGTGCCTGCGAGTACGTTGCATAGACAACCTTGAGCCAGGGATTCCTGACTAGCTGCCATGCGATGTAATGCACGATCCAGGTCGTTTTGCCTTCCTGAGGTGGTGTAGAGTAGGCCACACAAGCCAGAGATGTGTTGAGAGCCTCTGGATCCATCGAGTTTGTCAGGACCTCAGTAAGCGCGCTTTCCCGGATCCCTGATGCCTTGCAGAAGAGACCGAAGTCCTCGCTGACCTCATCGTAAGTGTGAGTAGCTAGATCGAATTCATTATCAAGAAGCACGTTTACTCACCTCGGCAGCAACCTCGTCAACACTGATGCCTGGGAATGCTTTCAGCAGACGAGCAGCCTCACGAGCGGTCTGCATACGGATACGACGAGTGTCTACCTCTTCGGTACCTCCTGTAACTTCCTGGAGGAGACGGAAGATCTGTATAAGTTCCTGCTCTGCCTTATGCAGCTCAGTAACCAACGGATGCACGCCACTAGACTTCTTTGTCTTGACGGTGACATACACGTCTTCAGCTACTTCAGCCTCTGTACGCTCCTTGGAGTCTAACAGCAGACCGTAATACCGACTAGGATTGGCCCCCAGCTCAATGCGGAGGGCCAAGATGTCTGTCAGTTTATTTCGAGCGAGCTTGGTGAGCTCTTCCTCGATAGAGATGCCACCAGTGTCCGAGCTGATGCCCCATAGCACTGCTGCCTGCTGGCTGACGCCTGCTAGCTTGCCTGCCCGGACACTGGAAGCGGTACCTCCGCCATGACTCTTGCAGACGGTCAGACCAGTTACGGCCTGACGCTTGCACGGCGACCCGCTAGTCGTAAGAGCACTGCAGACACGGGAGCGCGACGGACTGGCCGGAGGGACCGGGTCACTGGTGCGCTTGCGCTGCTGGGGAGGCATACCACAAGCATACCCAACCAACGGAGCCAGCGCAAGCTGACCAGACCCACCACCCACACGACTCAGCTAAGTCCTACCAGAGCTACGGTACCGTCTGGACGGGTAGTCACGGCCACACTCAACCGCGCTCCCAGGTGTGCCCAGTAACGGTACTCGGTAGTACCCATCCCTTCACGACCTTCGCTTCCAGACAGCGACAGCACAGACAAGCCATCTCCCTCTAGAACCTTACGTAGCGTCGTTACAACGTACAGCTCGGGAGCCTCACGACTACGGTCCTTACCACCAAACTGACGAGCCACCAGCAGAGGAGTGTCCTCCGGAGTGAGCGAAAGCCACGGGCCATCCTTAGACAGACGGATCTGCAGAGCAACCTCGCTCCAGTCACTGCTTGTCACTCGAACACTGCCACGAACCCGAAGCTTAGCCACCTCGTGAACACCTCTGTCCCCGGCAGACTCCTCATCCTGCTTGGGAGCATCTTCCATCGACAACATCAGCGGTTCACCTTCCTTGCTTTCTTCTGAGCCTGACGCTTAGCCTTAGCCTGAGCCTTGACTGCCTTACTGATAATCTTGATCGATGCCTCGGACCCGTTCATTTCAACAGGATGTTCTACTCCGTCTGCTCGAGCATCTTCGACCGTGGCATACAGACGTCCACTATTCGGGTCCATCAGATGTGCCAGAAGTGATTAGGTGACACCGAGTAGTAGATCGGCACGATGAACACCGAGAAGATGCCCAACACGAACCAGTGAAGAACCAGCGAGTGACCCTTCTGCTGACGAGTGTACTGAGCACGGTCACGGGACTGCTTCACACCAGCGACGTGAGCGCTGCTCGGGACTGGCGGATACTCAACCTGTCCTTCAGAATTATTGATTGTCATATTAGGTGGACTCCTAGATGATTAGTTGAGACCACCAAACCGGCGGCTACCACCAGCTTACCGCATTCCCACCCCCAGCGCAAGCCTGAATCAACTTACCACCACAGACTGCGAAACACCGTGTACCACCAGACTGCGAGCCGACTACGTTGATGTATACGAGCGTGCCGGAGGCATGAGCGAGTATGCAGCACCCTAGAGTAGCCGACGCGGAAGCAGGCGTGCCCGGCGTGAGCATGTCTTCTCTTTCCAACCACCCTCAGTTAGCCCCTCCGGGGCACTTCGGGTTATGAGTGTGCTTATAGTTTCCATGTAGTGCGCGTTTAAATAAAAAGAAAAGGGCAGACGTCTAGGTTGGATTTGTGTTCTCCACCCTGACAGCGTATACTGTGGTACACATCTCAATTACTTAGGGGGAACTTTATCAATAAAGATAGACGGGCGACAGCTCAGGTATGCATCGAGCTTATCAAGGAATGTGCAGAGTTCGGGGAGATAAGCGACGCATCTCATGTGGCCTTAGTGAATGCGCTCCAGGTCATGAAGCAAGAAGAATACTGGTCGCTTCGTAACCAGAGTAAGCACGCAGGTAAGAACCCATCGACGGACGTTCAGATAGCCATCAGTGAAGTTGCCTTACCAGCACTCGAGGCAGCAGTGCAATCCATTTCAGAGGATGACTACAACGGAGTGCTGGACCACCTGAACCTAGCTGTTACTACAGACGGCACGAAACGCAAGAAAAACATCAAGAAGGATTTGGTGAATGCTCGAGGGTGAAGTAAACTAGATTTTATCAGGCCACACACTAACACAAGGAGCACATCATGGCACGCACCGTTATTCTTCCGGTAAGCGACAACGCGGGATATTCTCCCGACCAGATCAACACTCGCGTAACCCTCCAGGACATGCTCGAATCAGTCCAGCAGGCCATCGAAGAGTTCGGTGCTGACGCTAAAGTAGTGATCAGCAACGGTCAGCGCTATGGTGCAGGCTTCGGCAGCATCCAGGCGTTCGGTCGTGAGGTAGTAATCAGTGACGCCGAGCCGGACGAAGACGACGAAGAATAGTCTGAAAAACTTCGGGGTTGGGCTTGCGCTCAACCCTGATGTCAGCTAAAGTTTTTATATGGACATCAACAAGAAACTCACACTCGGCCCTGACATCTACTCACACATCCTCGACATGATGACTCCCACGTGGATCACAACCGCTGAGGGCCTGACCTTCGACTGGTTCGAGGAGGACGGGTGCTACGGGAACCGTGGCCCTGAGGCCGTGTTTCTCTACATGGAGGTCGAGGAGATCACCCCAGATTCCTACTACGAGATTCTCCCGATCTAGTCTGACAGACCTCAGGGTTGGATTTGCTTCCAGCCCTGAGGTTGACTAAACTTTAATCAACACCACAACATCACCCCCGACAGGAGTCCACCGTGTCTGACAAGAAGATCGAACTCATTTCACAACTGCTCAACAAGGCAGAGAGTACCACACCTGAGGAAGCCGAGGCCCTCACGGAGCACGCCGAGCGCCTCATGGTCAAGTACGCTATCGATCAGGCAGTCATTGACGAGCGTCGGTCCAAGCAGGGAGGAGCCTCTGAAGAGATCATCGAGGTTCGCATTGAGTTCACCGGAGCATACCGTGGAGAAATGCTCAACCTCGCAGCTAACGTCGTGTACGGTCTCGGGGTCCTGCGCTGCATGCAGAACACTCGTGGCAAGTCGTTCAGCTTCTGGATCATTGGCTTCGAGTCGGATGTCGAACAGGCTAAGGTTCTCATCACGTCTCTCCAGGTGCAGTCCGCCGTCGCAGTACGAGCTTGGTGGAAGGGTCAGAAAGACATCTACACACACCGGACCAGCTACGACCAGGAGAAGGCTCGGCGCTCGTTCGTGCACGGGTTCGGCACTGGTGCAGGTGCTCGTATCAGTGCGAGCCGTCAGCAGGCTGTCCAGGAAGCCAGCAGTGGGACCGAGTTGGTGTTGGTCTCTCGTGAGGCTAAGGTGCAGACGTACCTCGCAGGCAAGACCACTCGTGTCGCACGTCAGCGTAAAGCTACCGGGCGTGACAGTGCAGCAACCTCCGGGTATGCTGCCGGACAGAAAGCCAACACTGGTGACAAGGCCATGACTCAGGGACGCGGGATCAGCGCATGAAAGACATCAACTGGGACACCATAGAATGTGCTTCCCTTACTGTTATTAGGCGGGACTGGCCTGTGGAGAAGCTAATCCGTATGGAAGCCGAAGGTCACTACACTCCCGTGAGTGGTGACGATCTAAAGAGTTTGCGTTAATCTAGAAGGTTAGTTAAACTTCTAAGTAACAACACAAGCAGCCGGGAGGCACAGCATGGCACTCAACCGCGACAACTACACTAACCTCAGCGCCGAGGAGATTCACGGTATCCAGAAGGTGTACATCTCAGACTACTTGTCGGTCAAGAACGATCTGGAGGTAGCTTCTGAGAAGCACAACTCAGGGCAGTTCCCCACGGTCACAGCACGCAAGAAGGTGGCTGAGCTGGTCCGTCGCAAGCTGGCCATCCTGGCCGACATCAACTTCCTGGGTCTCCTCATAGACGAAAAGGACGGAACTCTTGGATTTGCGCTAATCTAGAAAGTTAGTTAAACTTCTAATTACCAGCACACGAAACCGGAGGGCACCATGAACAACCAACGACGCAAAGACATCCAGGAAATCATCCAGAAGATGAGTACCCTGAGCGACATGGTCGAAGAGATCAAAGAAGCCGTGGAGGCAGCCCGAGACGAAGAGCAAGAGTACCTCGACAACATGCCAGAGAGCCTACAGGTATCCGACCGGGGAATTGCTGCTGAGGAAGCCATTGACTCCCTCGGGGAAGCCTGGGACGTTCTCGACGAGTTTGACACTGACACGCTAACTAGCAACCTGGAGGATGCAGCATCATGAAAGACCTGACACCTGAAGCGACCNTAGAAGACGCGAACACGTACTTCCGTATGACCTTCTCAGTGACTGCACTGGAAGCCCTCTCATGGTGTGGCAAAGACACTCCAGTAAGCGGTGACGCCCTGATGGTCTATAACCGCTGACCACGAAGTTGGATTTGCTGTTACTTAGAATGTTGGTTAAACTTCTAAGTAACAGCAAACAACGACCCAAGGAGCACATCATGGAAAACATCACCATCACCGAAGCCCTCTACAGCCTCGTTATCCTTCAGGACAACGTAGACTCGACCAACATCATTGCCAAGGTTCGCAGGGCACAGGAGTACATGGAGTCCGGCTTCGGCCTCACGACCGATGAGCTCCACGAAATGAAGTCAGTGGACTCCATCGATGAAATGATCATTATGGCAACCAGGAACGGACGGTTCGACATCTTCGGCTAGCAGACACGGCCACACCTAGTTCTTAGCGCGGCTAGGTGTGGCCCTCCCCTTGTGGGAAAAGATCTATCGTGCTAAACTTAGTTAGCCGGTTCCCCATACCGGATGTAGTCCAAGGAGGACAACGAATGCTGCGATACAATTCTGACGATGTGGTGCTGGCCCTTGCTGAAGCACCAGTCGACCCCCGTACCGGGAACAAGGTACTCTACTCAGCTAACTGGGCTGCGACCACTAACTCCATGATCGGTACAGTCAACTCTGACTGGGTTCGCCGGGAGCTGGCGTGGTTCCATTCAGGCAGCGACCTGCTCGTTGACATGGAAGGTCCTGTGCCTATGCTGTTCCAAGCTTGCGCAGGATTCGACGGTAAGGTCAACAGCGCATACGGGCACATCCTGTTCGGTCGCGGAGAGAAGCTCCCTCATCCTCCCACCCTGTTCGATCGTGTCGTGGACACCTTCATTAAGGAAGGACCCAGCACTCGGCACGCGGTCGCCATCATCACGGACCGAGACGTTCACACCCTCGCCACCTATAATGACCGTAACGACTTCATCTGCACGAACGCGCTCAACTTCATGATCGACCACGAGAACAAGCTGCACATCATTGCACAGATGCGTTCCATGGACGCTGTGTTCGGCTATCGTGCTGACTACTCGATGTGGGACTCCTTGATGGAATACCTGCTCGGCAACTTGGAGCGCGTGTACCCGAATCTCCAGCGGGGCGACATCACCTTCCAGGTGGCCAACCTTCACGTGTACCCGCGTCACTTCGACTTGCTGGAAAAGTGGGCAAACAAGACCTACGACGACCAGGAGCGAATCGCTCGTCGCAACTGGATGACTCCTTCACAGCGCGCTACAGTCACTGGAGAGGCCACATCATGAACCCCTGGGATAACCTGTTGACCCTCGTCGGCTGGATCGCGTTGACCCTTGTCGTAGCTGTGGTAATCATTGTCACGCTGGCTATCGTTGCTGGCATCATACAGGGTGTCATCAAGTGGTTCCCCAAGAAGCGGAACACGGCATGCGCTGTATGCGGGTCAAAGAAAAACAATGTCACACGTAGTTGAGGTGTACGGGGGACCGCTTCACGGCATGAAAGTTGCCCTACCAGATGGCGTTCAGCACCTGCATATAGCGGGTTTAGAAGACCTGAAAGGTTTTTATCAGGACACTGACGACGAAGTGCCTGAAGTTCCTTACCGTAAAGGAGTGTACTCTCCCGTGTCAGGTGTCCGTGACGTTGTCGAGTGGGATGGGTGGGGAACAGATGACTAACAATGCACACATCAGCCTTCTGAGACAAGCTAAGGCCAAGTGGATGTATCCCATCTACGTGCCTAGCTACTCACGAGCTGGATCAGCTCCTCTGCTAGAAATGCTGCATGGAGCCAAGAAGGTCATCCAGAACAAGGTCCACATCGTCGTGAGGCCCAAGGAGCGTGCAGCCTATCAGCGTGCATACCCGTGGGCCGTTGTGGTCTCAGAGTCTATCCCTGGGATTGGCCCTGCTCGTATGCGCTGCCTGATAGACGCTGATAACCGTGGATACAAAAATATCGTAGTTCTCGATGACGACATTATCCACGTGAGCCTCCTGGAGCAGAACGAGAAGCCTGACGGTAAGCAGCACACACGTCGGTACAGTGCCAAGGTCAGTGGAATCGCAGAACCGAGTCTTCTCGTCCTATCACTCGCAGTGGCATGTAAGATGTCCACTGCACTGTTCGAGACCATGCCCGACGTATCGTATGGTGCAGCACGTAACGCACTCTTCAGCGGAGACGTAGACACCAGCATCGGAGCTACTCTCAACAAGGGGAGCTTCCCAGCCTGCGTCATGTTCTTCAATGTAGAGCTGTTCAAGATGCGAACGATGCCTAAGCCGTACCACTTCCACGGGGAGGACCTGGCCATGTTCCTGGACAACCTGTCTGACCGTCAGCGGTCGTTCACTCTTCCTGGTGTGGCCTACGACCAGCACGGGAGCATCGAGACAACCATCCCTCTAGACCCTCTCAGTGAGGTGGGTAGGCCACACCTGAACACCACCGAAGGGTTCTACCCAGAACTCCACCCATATCTCAGGGTCTCCATGAAGAACAAACTTGGTGGTGTGATGAGGATAGGTGTAAACTGGAGTCGGTGGTATAAGGCCACACGCACCGAGCCAGTGGAAATTCTGCTAGACGACATCATCAAGGAGATCTAAATGTTTATTGCATTTGAAGGGCCAGACAACACAGGCAAATCAACCAGTGCAGCTAACCTGTCACACGACAAGGTGGCTCGGTATAACGCGACCAAGGACATGCACGACAGCATGCAGAAGGACATCGCAAACGAGCAAGACCTCGTAGTAGCCTACGACCGTATTGACTGGTTTAGTCACATGGTCTACCGTCTGGCACTACCAGGACACGAGTGGAACGACGCTCGTCCTCGCACGGTGTTCTCCATGCCAGATACTCACCTCGTAGTCAAGATCCACCACCCTGCACTAGCGGGACTTATCAGTGATGAGCTGTACACGACGGGAGCGCTTGCTGAGGTCAACCCCGTGTACCAGTCCTTCGCTGAATTCTTCATGAACCTCAATCGTAGCCGAGGCTACAGCATGTTCAAGACGGTCTCTATCATGGAGATTGCCAACGACCCTACTGACGGGTCCTTCTACCAGCGCCTCGTCTCGTTCGACAGCCCCGTGTTCCAGTATGGTAGCGTGGCAGAGCGGATGGTAACCAACGACGAGACCCTACTGGACCTCCTCCGGTACGAAGAACAGCGTCGTGTCTAACGTAGGGAAAGACCTCCACGATGACCACCTGTTCAAGATCAAAGTGCTGGCTGAGCGGTCGGGTACTGCATACCCGAAGCTGGCACGTGAAGAGGCTTCAGCAGAGATCCTCCGTTACCGCGACGAAGGTCTAACCATACAAAAGTACGGAAAGGAGTTGACAATGGAGAAGAAGACACGTGCCCACACTGAGCCAGAAACGTTCAGTGGACAGGGTATCATCTTCGCAGTAATAGACGACCGTGAATCCATGCGAGAGGGTCGAGTTACTACCATTGATGTTATCACTGAAGCTATTGAGGCTGCCCTGGATGCAGGCCACGAAGACAGCGAAAGCATCGCCCGGTACCTGACCACCAGTGCCTTCCAACACATTGCTGATAAGCGTGTCCGCTTCAACAGCGTGCTGAAGGCTGGGGACGCTGTCGGAGCACACATCACCCGTAAGCTGTATAACGCTTACAACGAGCTGGCAGTCATGGCAGACGAAGAAGAAGACACTCGCAAGAAAGCCTTCATACGGGCTGAAGCTACCGGGTTCGCAGAAGCTTTGAACGTAGTCATAAGCCCGTTTAGCTGCGAGGACCCAGACGACCCCAGACTCGTAAACTGGGACGAAGTAGACCGTATCACCGCTGCATTCGAGAAGGAGCAGCGTTTCGTAATCAGAGAACGTAAAGGAAAGATACAATGAGTGAACGCGACGACCTCATGGAGCAGACATACCAGACGCCAGAACAAGCGCCAGTACCCCCCAGACAGAGCAGCACTCACACCTGTTCCACCACCTGCTCCCCTGGGAGTTACCACACACAGACGAGCGGGAAGAACAAGATGAACATCGTATTTGCAGAAGTCGAACTGAACCGGATGGCTCAGCGGTTCTACGAGGCCACACACCTACAGATCAACATGACTGACAAGCCGGTCATCGTTGAGGGGCTACGTGTGGCCCTTCAGCTTGCTGTTGCCAGCACTGAGCCTGCCAGTGACCCCAAACTCATTGAGCTGGGAGGGCAGCACTTCAGCCAGGATCAGTGGGATGTGGTGCAGACCTATGCCAAGGGACACGCGCTGTCTGCTGTGCAGGAAGCCACCAGGACGCCCGAGACCCCGGCCGAGATAGCACAGGAAATGGTCTCAGCGGGAGAGCAGGGCCTTGACTACATGCTCAGCCTACAACGGGACGTAGAAAGTGTGTGGGGTCGTATGGTTGACCATGAAGACCCAGAAGCTGTCAGCAAGTACATCAGGGAAGTAATCCTGTGTGCTGAAGATGAGCTCCACGAGGTGCTGGGCGAGGTGCACTGGAAGCCCTGGAAGGATAGCCGTGGCATCAAGGACATGGCCAAGTACCGTGAAGAAATGGCAGACGTGCTCCATTTCATTCTGGACCTGTATCTGGCAGCAGGACTCACTGGTCGGGACATCATCGTGGACTACATGGCCAAGAACTACGAGAACCTGGGACGTAACAAGAGCGCAGAATACCGTGCATCGTGAAGGGGTCACTGCGTCTCCGTTTCGGCATCTGGCTGGCTGA
>JGI1221J13441_10000652_pt1 | contig 15290 bp, 16 predicted proteins | sample LakVidmifraction_4_FD_13441 | JGI IMG/M metagenome (IMG submission 13441) | reverse complement strand
CGCTTGACCGCTTGACCGCTTGACCGCTTGACCGCTTGACCGCTTGACCGCTTGACCGCTTGACCGCTTATCTATGTGTTAGCGCTTAACAGCTTATTACTTACAATACATAACCACAATTAAACAATTACTATGCTCAATTACAAGGAACTCAAAAAAAAATACCTATTAACCGACCATTTCTTTGCCAATGCTTTTGGCTATAAAAATTACAAGTCCTACACGGAGTCACAGGGTAAGGCCTTCATTACTTTTCTAGTAGTTAATATCCTGGATAGGTACGAGAGCAGGGCTTCACCAAAATCTATTGAATACCGGCAGACCATAAGGCAAACCAAGTTCCCCCAGCATTTCTCTTATAAGAAAAAGCAAAGATACAAGCGCGGCCTTTATACTTTCATTAAGTTGGTAGAAGAGCGCAAAGGTAGGGGACGGGATCCTGCGCCTAAACTATTGGACCGCTCAAATCCCAGCACCTGGACGCTTAACCGCAAGGCTAAGTGCATAGGTTTTGACAATGGAACCCAGGCAATAAAGCATTTTACCCCCCAATCCATCGTAAAAATGCACGCTTTTATGAAGGCTAAAAGGATCAAAAATTAAGGGGGGGTGCACCCCTATTTGACGTTTTCGGAGTGCTGTATCACAAAAAAATTCTAAAAAATTCAGAAAACTGAAAAACACTTTTTATAAAATTCAGAAAACTGAAAAGCCCTTTTTATAAAATTCAAGGCTTTTTACTAAGAACTGACAATAATCGTACTAATAAATCTAATATTATTGGTGTTTAGATTTATTGGTACTTAGTACCCATTAAAAAGATCATTTATATTACCTTCTACCTCCCCCAACCCTTTGATGTGGCAGTACTGCCGTACGTAAGCGGATGTAAATATTGAATAGCTAAATCAAAACACAATAAACAAGAATAAACAAAGATTGTTTAACTGGCAGAGCTACCATACCAAAGGCTACCAGAGAATCAAAACAAAGAAACAATAAAATACCATAAAGTTCTATAGAGTATATATTATACTATTATTAGTATTTACTAATAACTAATAATACGTTATTTATAGCTTTATATAATATGTTGCAGCCCCTTTTTGTGTTATTGTGTTTTGATTCTCTCGTAAAGCAGTGATAGTAAGAGCTGCCAGTTAAACAAAGCTTGTTTATTCTTGTTTTCTTTGTTTTTCTAAATCTTATACGATTTTATTAGGACTGTATCGGGAAAGGTTGTAGTTTTGCACGCTTTTAAAAAACAGCAAATAAGAGGAATGCCGTATTTGAAGAAGGGATACTAAATAAAAAACCCGTTGAAATTGGGATTAACCTTTTCTCAACGGGTTTGCTCTATAACTAAATAACTACTTTACCTGTTATCATAAGCTTTTTGACGTTTACGTACAGCTTCTCTTTTCGCCAACCTGATAGATGCTTCACGTTCTTCTGCTGTTTCTTTCTTCGCCACCTTTTTCTTTTCCGAGATGCCAGCTTGGATCTCTTTTCTGTTCTCCCAGTAGTGAGCCCTCTGCTTTTCTTTCATCACTTCTCTGTTCTTTGCGTAATAATCCCTACTTATTTTTTTAAGCTTCTCTTTATTTTTCAAGTAGTAAGCAGCTCTTCGTTTTTTCACCACATCTTTATTTTCTTCAGGTTTCTCATTAACCCTTGAGTAGTACTCTTTCTGCTTTACTCTCAACTTCTCTTTGTTCTTCAAATAGTAAGCTCTACGCTTTTCTGCTTTAGTCACCATAACATTTGTTTAAATTATTTTTCTACTTATTATACTTTTCGTAAGATTTTATCCACCTGTAAACCATCTGGATAGTAACCCCGAACGACTCTGCTGTCTTCTTAACATTGATATGTTCGTCGGGGTTGTACTTGTCTAAGAACGCTTTCTTCTTTACACCCCAAGAACTTGCTTCAGGTTGCGTACAAATTTTCATTTCATCAGTTTTAATTCCCATAGTAATAGATTTATATAAGTTGTTTAAAAAGTAAAGGTANTATAATTTATTTAATAACAACCTAAAAGAGTAAAACGCNCCCACCGTTTAATAANATTTACTATCTTTGTCAATATGGCNAGNCGTAAAAAAATAAAACCTAANATAGCAGACAAGGAAGCAACTAAGGTTTCCCAGGCCGACGAGGTTTTTATCNTGGAGTGTCTTAAGAANCTGGATANGGTTGCGGCTTTNAANAAAGCATTCAAGNCAGNCCACTTAGCCAAAACCACAATAAGCGCTAACGCCAATAGACATTTCAACCAACCCCATATTCAAAACAGGATTGCCGAGGCGCAAAGATCCGCTGCCGTAACAGCTAACTATGAATATAACGTTAGCGCTAAAGACATACTAAAACAGCTGAATGTTCTCAGGACTAGTCAAATTGACGACTACATAGATTTGGTTAAAGATCCCAAAACAGGATTCCGCCAATTAGAGTTCAAGCCTTTTGACGAGCTAACCAAAGAACAACTATCCTGTATTGAGTCAGTTAAGACAGGCAGGAATGGTATCGAGCTTAAACTACACGGCAAGGACTGGACTATCGACAAAATAGCTAAGCACATAGGCTTCTATGGTGAACACAACTACCAGAAGACAAGTGGTAGCTTAACGCCTGAAGAACGTAAACAACGCTTAGAAGAGCTGTCAGCCAAAATGAAGAAGGCGGAATGATGAGCGATTCCGAGATACAGGAATTGGAAAAACTGCTTAAGGAAGAGCAAGTTTATAAGCTTGAGCAAGGTCTTAAATACTTTAACGATAAGACCAACCCCAATTACAAATTCCTATTCAACAGCCTTACCAATCAAAAATACAGGGACAACCCCAAGACCGGGAAACCGGAACTTGTTGGTGGTTATAGAGGCTGCGTTTTAGAGGGTTCGTCAAGGTCGGGTAAAACTTGGGGAGGTATAGATATTATAATATACTTATGCAAGTTTGTAGAAACCAACTGCACCATAAATATATACCGGGAAACCTACAACGAATTTAAGACTACCCTGTACGACGATTTTAAGAAGCGGCTGGACGACTTCGATTTAGACAACCCGTTCCACCGGTCTAAAGAAATAAGCAGCTTTAAGATTGGTAAGAACACGATACATTTCCTGGGAGACGGGAAACACGGCGGGGGGTGCGACTACGCATTCTACAACGAAGGGATGTTCATCGACAGAGAAGTTTTTGACCAATCCGAGATGAGGTGCCGGAAGTTTTGGTGGATTGACTACAACCCGTCACTTACCGCGCATTGGATATTTAACAACGTCATACCAAGACCCGACGTAGGGTTTCTAAGAACAACCTACGAAGATAACCCATACCTATCACCCCAGGAGAAAGATAAAATAATGGGTTACGAGCCTTGGAAGACAGGCAGTTATTACGTAAACGATAACGGAGAGTTGGANTATGAGGGAGAACTTATAAGCGAGAANCACCANCCACCNCCACACAAGAAGAATATAAAGAGCGGTACTGCCAACGAGTTTATGCACCGGGTTTACGGTCTTGGACTAAGNGGTGCTATGAAGGGCGTTATATTCCCCCGGATAACGTACATNGATACNTTCCCGGATATAGCCTGTACGTACGGCAATGACTTCGGTTTTACGAGTGACCCCAACGCTGCGGGTAGGTATGCCGAGGACGAAGAGAATGTATGGTTTGAACCACTTATCTACGAGCCTTTGGAAACTCCACAGCAGATCGTGGACCACCTTGAAGTGTTGGGAGTTCGTAAAGCAAAGCGCGGCCCAGGCGGAGACCTAAGAGGCGGTGATCTAATCACTTGCGATAGTTCGGATAAATACACGGGAGAGAACAAGGGTACGGTTGAGATGGTCAAGGGGCTTAGGAATTTAGGCTACCAGGCTAAGAAGGTTAGGAAGACTAAGTCGAATGTGTACTGGCTATTATCTTTGAAGGATAAAAAGATACACGTTGTAATGAACAGGCACTACGAGGATTTTAAGAAGGAGCAGGAGAATTACAGGTGGAAAGAAGTGCAAGGGATTCAGATAAACCAACCAATAGACGCGTTTAACCACTTCTTCGATTGTATGAAATACTGCCACATAGCACACAACAGTAAACCGCAATCCTTCAGAACGGATAAAACGTTAAGCCAATTAGGAGTTAACTATTAAAACTGTAACTTAAGCGAAAACAGAATAAAGTCTTATATTCGTAAAATAATAAAATACTTTCTGCAAATGGGAATCTTCAGCTTTTTGAAATACTACTTTAGGAACCTACGGGATATATTTACCACGGGCAGAATTAAGACGCCACGTGAGAAATTATTTGACAAAGCGGAGAGCAAGGGGTTTTCTATTCACACGATACCAAAGCGTTACAAGGGGAAGAAGAAATACCGTAAGGCACCAAGAATACAAAGTTAATCTATGGAAGAGATACTAAAACTGTTAAGGGGAAACGAACCGCAGAAGGCTGTTAATCTTTTAATTTCAGAGGAGTTGAACCCTTTTGAGATTGATAATTTTAGAGCTGAACACGACGATTTGAAAAGAGATCTGCGTAGATCACAAGTCGGACGTATTCAAAAAGACAAAACGGTTAAGGGCAGACCGGTAAATGCCGTGAAAATACCAGTGCCTTTCCAGAACAGGATTGTAACCACTCCACCGCTTTTGAAGTAGGAGAACCAATAACTTTAGTTCCAGAAGTTTTAGATTCAGGGAAACCTAAGAACGATTTAACGAAGGAAATTGACAGGCTTTGGAAAGTAAATCGGTTAGACAATAAGTTGCAGAAGCTTATTAAGTTGAAGAAATCGGAAACGCAAAGTGCTATTCTTTTCTACATGCAAGAGACAACCGCAGAGAGTAGAAGCAACAGGCTTCGAGGAACAGACTCTTCCAAGGAAATAAAAAGTAAAGTATTAGAGAATAAAAATGGCAGGATGGCACCATACTACGACCCTTTTGGAGATATGGTAGCTTTTACCTGGAGCTTCGATACTACAGTTAACGGTAAAACATTATCAAACGTATGGGTTTATACCGACACCAAGGTATTTAAGATGGATAACAGTTCGGGCAAAGCTTCAATGGTTAGTGAGGACCGCCACGGGTTTACTAAGATACCGGTTGTGTACTTCGAGCAGGACAACCCTGAGTGGTTCGTAGCTCAGCCTATGATAGATAGGATTGAGGTTGCTATGAGCAAACTGGGAGCGTCTAACGACTACAGCGGGCATCCAATACTTATGCTCTACGGAGAAGTAGAAGGGGCACCAGACAAGGACGAGGATGGGAAAGCGCTTCGGTTCAATATGATAAGGGATGAAGCTGACAAAATGCACCACGGTGACGCTAAGTTCCTGACCCACGACGAAGCCCCGGAATCAGTTAGGATGGAGTTGGAGAGGTTGGAGAAGTATATTTACACAATGACCTCCACGCCAGATATAAGCTTTGATAACATCAAGGGCTTAGGTGACGTTTCAGGAGTAGCCATACGGCTTATGTTCCTGGATGCTATAATGAAGGCCAAGCTTAACGAAGGCGACAACCGGACAGCGGTGGAGCGTATGGTTAACGTTATGGTATCAGGAGTGACCACCACTACCAAGACCGGTTTGAAGGAACAGGCGAGAGACACCATCTTCGGAGTGCAGTTTAACAGCATACTACCAGATGATTTGAGAGATAGCGTTGAGACTTATTCCTTAGCTGTACAGACAGGTATTATGAGCGTTGAGTCAGCGGTAGAAACTTTAGACCTTTCACCGGACGCAGAGCGGGAGTTGGAGAATATAGGTAAAGACCAAGCCAGAAAACAACAAAAGGGAGAGGATCCGACAGAAGATAACCCTCCTGCGCCACCTACTGAGTAAACCCCATATAATAAAAATTCCACGAATGCAAGTTATATACGATTAATTTCCATATATTTGGAATCTATAAATCTTTTAAACAACTAAAACCAATATTAGATGGCTGTAGAAGCAAAGAAGATTAAGGAACGACTGAAGGTTCTCTACCCAGGCGTAAACTTATCTGCAAAAAGGATGGACGAACTTTCGGCCAAACTTGCAAAAAAACCCGCTGATGATGCGGAAGATGAAGCTATTGATGGAGTTATCAACAATGCTAACGATTTTATTTCCTTCTCTGACATAGCGAAGGACGATGATAGAGTTAGAAATTTGGAAGCCAACCAGAGAAAGCCAAACGATCCCGCACCAACAGACCCGCCAACACCACCCGCACCAACAGACCCTCCAACACCACCGGAAGATGTACCAGCTTGGGCAAAAGCACTTATTGACGCTAACAAGACAGTTACGACAGAATTGCAAGAGCTTAAAGCCGGTAAAGTAACGGAGAGTAAAAGAGTGCAAGCTAAGAAGCTTTACGATTCAAATGAAAAGCTGAAGTCTCTTAAAGGGGAAACAGGGGAAAAGTGGTTCAACAGAATCGACGTAGATTCTGAAACGCCAGTAGCCGATCAGATTGATGCTTTGGAGTCCGAACTAACGGACATTACCCAGGTTCAAGCAGATGCTACAAGTACAGCGGGGGCACCGCCAAACGGGAGTAATAACAGCAAGCCTACAGACGCAGATATTGATGCAGTTGCAGCAGGGTTGTAAACCTTGCAAAGACTATTCAATTAATTTTAAATTCTAACAAATGCCACAAGCAAATTTAACAGACAACCTTTCGGGCGTTGAAACTTCGGCAGATTCAGTTGTTATAGGACTGCTTCTCGAAGATATTCCCGGAGGAAGGACTCTTGACGTAACAGGCGTTACCCAAGATGTTATTAAAGCTGGTACTGTAATTGTCGAGGATGATGCTTCAGGGGACTTAAAACCCTTGATAATCACCGAAGGCTCTTATGAAGCACTACCAGGATCACATACCTATAAAGGTGTGTTAGTAAGTACTATACTTACTAAAAAACCAATGGCTTCTATTATGGTTCGCGGAAGAGTGAATACTGAGGCCGCAGAACAAGCACAGGGATTACCAGCGTACCCCGCAGGTGCTGTAACTGCCCTTTCACTAATTCGATTCACAAAAGACTAACATAAGATGGAAAAGTCATTATTTAGACAATATGTAGATAAGTGGTTCCTACCGCTTGTCCTCAAAGTAGTAGCTACCATTAACGGCAGCGAGAACCCGTTAACGTACCTTCACAAAAGGATGTTGACCAGAGTATATTCCCCAACTATGAAGTGGGGTTCGCTTGGATCCAACGGTCGCGCGGTAGCAGCCGATGTGGTTTCATTAAACTCCTCACTTCCTTTGAAGAAAAGGGACACCATTAAGAAAGCAGAGGGAGATATTCCGAAACTCGGTATGAAATTATACCTTGATGAGAAAACACTTTCGGAATTGGATATTTTAGAAGCCCAAAACTCAGATGGCAGACTTGACAATCAGATCTTAAGATTGCTATTCGCAGATACGCGTAAATGTATTGAAGGGATTGATGAACAATTAGAAGGAATGTTTTTACAGGCATTATCTTCAGGGGTTACATCTATCACCGACGANAACAACACNGGTACNGGNATNAGNTTNGATTTTGGAATACCTGATAAAAACAGGTATGGTGTATCAGCGCCTTGGTCNGGAGCAACAGCAAAACCGATTGATAACATTGAACACGTTATTTCCAAGGCAAGAGATGCNGGACATGCGATCAGATTTATCAAAATGGACAGGGGAACATTTAACGCCTTCCGTAAACACGACCAAGTTAGGCAACTATTTGCTGCCGGTATCGGGTTTAGCGGATCCAGTATTCCGATTCCTAACTTCGAGCAGGTTAATGATGCTATCGGGAGTGCGTATGGAATTTCTATCGAGATCATCGACAGAACCATTACCTATGAAAAGAATGGTGTGGATGTAACGGCTAATCCTTGGACTAAAAATGCGGTAGTATTTCTAACTGGGGATCAAGTAGGATCTTTAACCTGGAGCAGGTTGGCAGAAATGAACCACCCCGCGAAACAGGTTACCTATGCTACTGCGGACGAGTTTAAACTAGTATCTAAGTATCACAAAGTTGACCCACTTAGAGAGTTTACTTCCGGGCAGGCTATAGTAGTTCCGGTATTAGGTGCTGTGGAGTCCATCTATCTTATGGATTCAGAAGAAGCAGATGCTTCTATTGCCGATCAGGTAGAAGGTGATGCGTACTACACCTATGGTGGAACAAGCTACACTAAACAATCAGTAGTTGACGGGCTTAACGCCACCAACGAAGTTCCTGAAGCAACAATAGACCAAGCCGATTCTACTTTATCTAACAAGATAAATAAATTATCGGAAGAAGGTATTACTACTTTCAAAAGTAAACTTGTAGAGGGCGCATTATAATGTATAGCTCAGCAAGCATATCAATATTAGAAGAACGGATAGGGTTCGGTCGGGCAGACCTGGAGGATGTTACGGTAGATCCGCAGCATTTGGTAGGTACGTCAGGACGAACCCTACCGTACTTTCACAGGTTAGCAACTCTGAAGAATATCTATAAAACGGTTGAGAAACCAACTATGGATTCGGCAGAGTTTAATGCTTATTTGGAGCAGATGAAAGTAGATGCTGTAAAGCACGTACTATCAGCGATATTAGATAGGCACAGGCTGTATGTACTTGAGAGAGACTATTCAGACATAATAATTGGAAGGCCAGAACTTTTTGATGGCGCAGTAGGCTACGCTTTAGCAATTTCAGCTATAGAGCAGATGGTTTCAACAAGCCGGAGTAACTACATAGAGACTTCAGCTAAACTTAGCTATCAGCAATTAAAGATGGAATTGGAAGGAGTTGTAGATGATGCAGGGCGAGTGAGGTCGGTAGGGCTTAAACAAGAACTACACCACTCCATACGCCAGGCAATAAGAGCAATATTTAAAGAGGGAGTGAAAATATTCGATGCTTCAGACGTTTGGTAAATGATACACCTTAAAGCAAATACTTCAGGAATTGACTGCGAGATACAGGATATGCAACGTGTATTCCACGATGCTTTGTCAGCGCAGTTCCCGAATGTGGAAGCTTACGGGAGATTATACCGGAAAGAACGTATATCAGGCACTTACCCGGAGTGGTTCAACTCCAGTACAGGAGATTATGAGATAATATACCTTGACGATACTAAGGACGTTATTATTAGTTTCATAGACGGAGAAGAACATACCACTCAAGACGGGTTTACCTACGTAGCCCCTTTGAAAATCATATTCTGGTTCAATACAGACCGTATTGCCAATACGGAGTACGGAGATTCAGAAGCGCAGCGTTTGGCAAGTGTTATATTGAACACCGAAATATTTAATACCTTTACGTATGACAGACTGCAAAAACAAGTAAGGTCTATTTATTCAGGATTTAATATCAACGATGTTAAATTTGAAAATATGCACCCTTACCACGTTTTCAGTCTTAATATAAATCTAACCTACCAATTAACTAAAAGATGTAACTAATGGCAGATAAAGCTAAGAAAACCGAGGATTCGGATAAAAAATCAGAAGATAAAGGCAAAGAATTTGGAAAATCCAAGTATATTGCCACCAGAACAGCCAACGTTGGTACTAAGAAAGACGGTTCGGCTAAAATAAAAGTTAAACGCTGGAAAGAATACAGGCTGAACAAAGACCAGGCTGATACTTACCGCAAACATAAACTAATATAACGATGGCTACAGTAGAAGAATTATTAAACAAAGGCAAGTGCGCGATTGACGGCAATAACCTCGGGTTGGAAACTTCCAAAGGATGTGCTACGCTAATCACATCGGCCAAGACAATCATAATGATCCACCCTAACGAGGAGATCAAAAATGGTGAGACTTTAGAGGATGAGATAGGCCGCTTAATGTTAGCCGGTAAAATGGGTATTGCAAGAGGGGTTCAGAATTTTGAAGAGAACGGAAGTGACGATGCTACCGAGAATCTTCCTGATGATACAATGAGGGTAACCAATGAGGGTAAATACGCCTTCCTTGCAACCTTTACTAATGGTTTGTTTTTCAACAAAGCCTTGCACTCTTTGAAGGGTTTCAAGCGTTGGAATATTCTTTTGGTAGATCAAAAGGGCGTTTACGGACACCGGACAGAAACTGGTTTGGCTGGATTCACCACAGGAATGATACAACCTGCTAAACTAACTTTCCCTTCTCCATCACAAGGACAAGCGGAAGGATTGAAGTTCCAATTCTTAGAACGGTATGAGTTTGATAGTGAGCCCGGTTTTATTATGGACACTTCACTTCGTAAATTGAAAGGCGTTACTGAGGTAGCTCTTAATTACGTAAACGAGCCAATTGCAATGGACACAGATTTAAAAGTTAAAGCTACGCTCGCAATGGATTCAACCACGCTATATGAAGGCGGAGAATTTGGAGATTTTAAATTCACAAGTGCAGGAACAGCCAACGATCCTACTGTCGGAGACGATTCCGTTGAAGCAGGGGTTTATGTTCTGACGGTTACTGCCTTAGCAGCAGGAGATAGTACGGAATTGAGAATGCCTATCCAGAAAGGACCGGACGGTGATTTCTATAAAGGAAGCCCTGTCTCTTATGACATTCCCTAAGTAACTTAAAAGCCCTACTTAGGTAGGGCTTTATTTTTTACAGCTTATATGGCATCAGGTATGCTTACCGGAATTTTTAGAGACCTAATCGAGATTGAGTTCGGTTTGGAAGCAGAAGCCATTGATATAATCCACGATAACAATAATATAATTATTGATATGAACACGCGTAAACTCTACGCTGGATTAAATTCAAGAGGGCAATCTTTGGAATCCATAAGAGGATTCTACGCACCAAAAACTATTGCTATAAAAAAGAGTGAAGGTCAACCTACCGACAGAGTTACCCTAAGAGATACCGGAGATTTTTACGAAGGGTTTTACGTCAACGCTTCAAGCGCGATGTGGCACTTAAGCAGTAATGATGAAAAGACAGACGAGCTTATAAAACAATGGGGATCTGACATTTTTGGCAATACAAACGAGGACGAGAGAGAATTTAATGTTGAATACATTTTACCAGGACTTATAGAATGGATATTGCAGAACCTAAAACTTTAAGAGTATCAAGAAACACTGAAGAAATATCAGCGCACCACTTCTTTAAAATGCGAGATACCGGGGATATGCAATGGATGTACCCTAAGTTTGATGGCTGGACTGAGATTAAAGAACAACTACCCGAGAACGTAGAAGAGTTAGCTGCCGACATACAAGACGAGTACGCTAAACTTACCAACAACAACACTACTTCACTTTACATAGAATGCCTTGACGATATAGAATTGGCAGCTACCAGGATTTACGGAGCCTCAATATTATTGGATGCCGTGAACCGCAGGTGGGGTTTTATGGAAGCCGATATACAAAAGCAATATATCGAGACTCTTAAAGGTTGGAACTTCCTACTAAACCCTACGAAACCTATCAAAGAAGAGTGCGAGAGGTTGGCAAAACAGTTAAGGGCCGCAAAGACAAAGCTAAAAAGGCTGGAAAAGGAAAAAGTCGATATGGAGCGTAAGTCTGCCGATAAGGGGGTAAATTTACTGGAAATATTGGTAGGCGTTAAAAACGTTCTGAAAAGAGACCTTGACCTTAAAAAAATAAGTCTAAGAGAATGGCATTATACTCTTGAATCGCTCTCTACTAAAAAATCCGCATAATGGTCGAAAATAGTTACTTACAATCCATTAAGAAAGCCCGCGGGTTTGTTCAAGATCATTATAAAGATTGGGAGAGTATTGACCGTAAGATATTAGAAATATCTAAGAATGCCCAAAAACTAACGACTTTAAATGCGGACGGTTCTATAAAAGAACTCAATTCAAGAATTGAGAAGAACGTTACCTATCGTAAGCAGATGAACGAGCAGGTAAAAAAGCAAGAGAAAGTAATTAAAACCCTGCGAGCTGAAGTAAATAAGCTCAATAAAGCTCAGAAACAGGTTAACGCTACTGAGACTAAGAATGACAAGCTGTCTAAGAAAATGACGGCTAATATGTTGTCGAGCGTTAACGCCATAGGTAAGACAAGCGCAGGAATTAAAAAGCTAAATACATACTATACACAACTTCAAAAAAATACAGACAAATCTGCGAAAGGTCAGAAAAGAGCTTCTGAGTTAGCTGCGCGAGCTGCCGAGAAAGAAGCACAGGCTACGAGAAAGATTACCCAGGCAAAAGCTAAGAAGCAACAAAAGACCACCGAAGAAATTGAGAACAATAAGATACTGGCAAGAAACGCCAGGAGCTACGCCAAGATAAATTCTAAACTTACTGACACATACGAGAAGCAATCCTTAGAACTTAACCAGCTTAGGAAAGCGTATAAAAACCTTGCCATAAGGAGGGAAAGTGGCGTAAAGCTTAGTAAGAAAGAAACCCTCGAGATGAAACGCCTTGAGAAGCAAGTCCATAAACTTGACTCAAGACTAAAGAAAGTCGATGCTTCAGCAGGGCAGTTCCAGAGAAGCGTAGGTAACTACGGTAAAGCACTTGGCGGGTTAAGAAATTTAGCTTCCGCTGCCGGGTTTATGGGCGGTGGTTTTCTCGCTGTATCTGTATTTAGAGACGGAATTAGGAGAGTAAGGGAATTTGACAAGGAGATGCAGAATATGGCGGGTATTATGCGTGTTACCCGAGACGATATACAAGATCTTGAAGCTGAAATAATAAGAATTTCTGCCGCTTCCATTAAAACTTCTAACGAAGTAGCCTTACTATCCAGCAACCTTATCACTTTAGGTAAAACTAAAGATGAGGTTAAACAANTACTTGGCCCGGTAGTGGATTTAGGTATTGGNCTTCAAACTACTTCTGAGAATGCAGGGGAGTTTTTAGTACAAACNTTAAATGCTTTTGAAGCAGGAACGGAAAGNGCAGAAAAGTTCGCTGATGTAATTGCTACTATTAGAACATCTACTTCTCTGGATTTCCAGAGAATGCGAGATTCCTTCCAGTATATGTCACCTATTGCAAATGCTTTAGGGGAAGATTTAGCCTGGGTAGGTTCCGTAGTTGGTATTCTCTCGGATAGCGGTCTTAAGGCAGAGCAAGCCGGTAGGGTTTTAAGTACAGCTCTCCAAAGATTGGCCAAAGATAGCTTAACTCTTGGAGATGCTTTAGAGATCATTGTAGAAATGACTGACAATGGGGCTACTCGAATGGAGGTTATGGCAAAAGCCACCAAACTATTCGGAGTACAGGCTGCCAAGACAGCAGTTGTGCTGGCACGAAATACGCAAGAGATAGATAACAATGCAGAAGCTGTAAGGAACAGCACCGGAGCGTTGGACGACTTAGTAGGCGAGCAGTTGAAGTCCTTAGATGCCCGTATAAAAATACTGGATGCTACGTATGAAGAATTAATATTTACCATAGATAATGGTACGGGAAAAACCAGTTCTTTCTTTAAGGGTATAATAGATGGTGCGGCAGCCGTTATTTCGGCTATCACGCAATTAGTCACTACTACAAGTCAAAGTATAGACAAAGGAAGAGCAGCAGCAGAAAAAGATTTCACTAAGATAATGAAATCCAATATGGAAGAATACGGAGACACCGTTAAAGAAACTGCGGAGGTAATACTCCCTTCTTTCATAAATGTGCTTGCAGACGCAGAATCAAAATTGGCAAGACTAACGGCAGAAAAAAGAGACAGATCAGATTTAGGGTTCCCTTTTAATTTACTACCGGAAATGTTTTTGAATGATGAGATAAACCAGATCACAGAAATGACTGAGAAGTACAGAACTCTTGTAAGACTTGCTAAAAATGCAGCCGGTCAAAACGGAGGTTCTGCTATATTCGGACCCGTGCAAAATAATAATGAGGATGGAGGGAACGAAGACTTCATAGGAGGGTTACTGGCTGAACAAGATGCTCTAGATGGTGTTAATGAGAAAAGAACTGAGTATAATGATATACTTAAGCAAATATCCGAGCAAAGAAAAGCCCTGGGGGAATCNACGGAAGAGGAAGCCGGAGCCATACTTGATAGCATAGACGNACTTGAAGCCAAAGCAGAAGCTTGGAAAAGAAACAATAAGGAGGTNGCTAAAGCTATCGAACTCCAAAGGGAGATTGTGGAAAGCNTTAGNACGGTGAACGNCGTACAAGAAAATTCNGTTGATTATCACGAGAGGATAATCAGTGCTTTACAAAAAGAGCAGAGTAGGGTTTCCAGAACTTCTAAGGAGTGGGATTTCTTCACGGAGTCTATAAAAAGGCACGCAGATGCTGTCAAAATTATACAAGACGTAAAAGGTTTTGCTGCCGATGAATTAGAGATGCCAGATGAAGAAATAGAAGCTTTTAATAAAGCAATAACCGAAAAATTAACTTTTGACGGCATTACAGGAGGACTTAAAAGATTATCGGAAATAACAGGAGAAGAAGTTGGCAGTTTGACCGAAGACTTTACTGCCATATATGGGGAAGATAATCTTTACAAGGCGGATTTTGATAATTTTCTAGAGTTTTCAGAAGCCAAAATTAGTCAGAAAGAGAAGGAATCTGAAAAGATAGAAGAGCTACAAGAGGAAATAATCGCAGCTTCTATAGGTTTAGTGGGAGACCTCTTTGAAGCAGAGATTGAGAAAATAGACCAGCGAATAGAAAAAAATAAGGATTACTACGCCAAGCTATTAGCCAATGAAAATCTAACGGAAGAGCGGAGAAGTGCCTTAGAAGCAGAGCGGGATTTAAAAGAGAGGAAACTACTTAAAGAGAAGAAGAAGCGGCAAAACGAGCAGTTCCTGTTTGAGAAAGGTATAGCTTTGGCAAAAGCCGGAATAAATATAGCAGAAGCAATAACGGAGGCACTACCTAACCCCTTTCTAACAGCACTTACAGCTGTATTAGGAGCAGTACAGATAGCTTCCATTGTAGCTCAGTCCGTACCTAAGTTCGAGAAAGGTACTGAAAGCGCACCTGCTGGGTGGGCTATTGTGGATGAAGTGCGGCCAGAGGTTCACGCGGATAAGCACGACAACGTTAAGTCCTTCGGTTCGGATAAAGGATCCAATATGCGTTTCTTAGAACAAGGGGATAAAGTTTATAAAAGTCACCAAGACTACGCTAAAAAACAAGGAAGCCAAGGTATCGAAGATACTATCTGGGATCTTAATATGCAATACCAGGGCAGACCAGTTCCAGAAAATAATGGTAATTTAGCAATGCTGGGTAAAATGGGAGAATTAATATCGGCTCAAGATAAATTAGGCAAGCGTATGGAGCGT
>JGI1221J13441_10000651_pt1 | contig 15303 bp, 3 predicted proteins | sample LakVidmifraction_4_FD_13441 | JGI IMG/M metagenome (IMG submission 13441) | reverse complement strand
GCTAGTAAAGAATTTCAGGATAAGTTAAAAGCTAAAGTTCAGTATGTAAATGATTTCAATAAAGAAGCTGTTCAAAGGGAAAAAGATACTAACAAGAAGAAAAAGAAAGATGGGAAGATAGCTAAATATGAACTCACTAACGAAGAAATAGAATCTATTGCTGCTATACTCCCTGGTAAAGGACTATCTTCATTTGATAAACAAGAAGCAGTTGCTGGCTACAAAAGAAGAGCAGAAGCTGTTGAACTTGAAAAAGAAAGAAGGAAAGTAGCTGCTAATAAACCAACTCCTACTATTACTGAAGATGATAAAAAAATTAAAGAAGAAAATGATAAGCAAAACGAGCCTTTAAATAGTATACTTACCCAGGCTGAAAACTTACCATCAACTCCATTAACAGAAGCTGCTCCTACTGAACCTAGTTTTTCAGAAGTAGAAGACTTTGATATTTATAATGAAGATGCTTTTGCTAAAATGATTGGTGCATCTCAAACTGATAAGGATAATGCTAAATCTATTGTAGACAAGGCAGTAGAAGAAATTACTAAATCTACTGGTTCTAAGCCTAATTTTAGAACTATGATGAAACACTTTCTTAACAGATTTGACAAAGCCAGGGTAGAAGATTTGTATAATATATTTCAATTAGGATGGACAGAATCTGGTAGAGCAAAAACTGATTTTAATAAAGCATATAATGACTTATTTGATCCTCTTAAAGAATCACTTGATAAAATTATGGGTGATGCTGAAAGTAAGTTTAATGAACAGGAAAAAGATTTTAGTACTGAAGAAGCTGAAGAAATTACAGTAAAAGCTAAAGAGACAATTGTAAAAAAACAAGCTACTAAAGTATCTAAACCAAATACATCAACAAACATATTATACAGTGCATTAGCTTCTGAAGGATTAATTTCTACAGCAGTATTAAAAGCTGGCTACAGTGCTCTTAATTATACTACAAAGATTATAAATGGTGTAGCTAAAAAAGTTACTCTATTCAATAATAGCTTGAGAAGTGTAGAGCCAGCTGATAATCACATAGTACTTGACTTTCATCCATTACTTGATCCTGATAAATTTAAACCTAATGATAAAGCTAATATTGAATTTATACCAGAAGATAGATGGTCTCAATTTAGAATCCAAGATGGTTATAAAGAAGATGCTTCTCCAATAATTAAAACCTTTCAAGAATGGTTTAATCAAAAGATTAAAGAAGATCCTAATTTTAAAGAAACTGAAGAATTTGCAAACAAAGTACCTATTGTAATTACTGTAGACAATGTGCCTGCTGCTTATATTCATGATACTGGATGGTATAACAAACACAATGTTGCTGATCCAACAGGTAAAATTGTAAAAGTTAATGAAAATATCAGTAAAGCTCATAAAGAATTAATAGAAGAAGGTAAAGCTAATGTAGCTCAGATAAGAAAAGATTTCATTGAGAATGGTACAAATACTATTATAATTACTGAAAAAAAAGAAGGTATTTTTTACGAAATACCAATAGAACAACCTGCCATTACTATAGCTGAAGCAAATCCTGATGCAATAATTGTTGTACAAACAGGTAATAAGTTGATGATGAACAAAGGGCAATCTTTCGTAAATAATGAAAGAGTACTTTTAAATGATTCAACAGATTTTAATGCTGGAACAAATGCACATACCTGGGAGATAAGGAGGATTGGGACTAACAAAAAAGGCCAAAAGACTTACAGAGCCTATCCTGTTCTTCGATATACTGATGGTGATAGTAGAACAAAAGGAATTAGTAGTGAAGGATTAGAGTCTATGAAATGGGCCTGGGCAATATATACTATTCTTGACCCTGATAATGCTGGAACATCGTATAAAATAGATATCAAAGGTACTAAGTGGGATATGTCAAAAGAAGAAGCTCAAAAGAAAGCTGATGAAATATACAAAACCACTAAGAGTATAAATTTAGCTAGCTATGATGGTGTTCACAACTACATGGAATTATTTGCTGGACTTAAAGCTGAAGATAGATTAGCTAATAATGTAAAAGATGGTCAAACTCCAGGATATGTATACAGTAAAGTACTATTTCAAAAAGGTACAAATGGTGCTTATTCTGTAACTCCTACATCATTTATAGGAAGTACTAATTTAAATCAACTTGGTGCTTTGCAAGGAACTGTACCTGTATTTTCAGAAGATGGTAAACTAACTGATACTAAATTAAAATATCATGATTATGTTAAGTCTAAATTTAAGACTTCTGTAAAATCATTTAATGTTGGTACAGCTGAAAAACCTATATGGGCAACATCTATACAACCAGTTATACATTACAAGTCAAGTAAAGAAGCTCCTACAAAGACTATCCAAACAGATACTAAAGCTAAAGCTCAAGCTGAAGCTAAAGTAAAACAAGAACTTGAAGCATTTGGTGTTGAAGAAAATGATGCAGCTCAAGAAGCTATGCTTACTGCTATTGATGAAGCTCTTAAAGCAGAAGGTTTTGATATAGATGAACTTACTGAAGATATAGATCTCGATAACTATGATATTGATAGTCTTGAAGACAATGCTGCTAGACCAATCACCAGAATGGAAAAGCTTACCAACATATTCAATGTTGCTAATAAGCTAAGTCAAAAAGAAGAAAATCATGTAATTCAGTTTTTATATCATCATTTACTCAAAACCATTGATAGTAAATATGATGGTGTTGTAAATAAAAATATACTTAAAAAAGAACTTGGTGAAGCATATAACAACATAGTTGCATCAACTCTTGCTCAAAAGAAAGAGCAATTTAAAGTATTATATCCATTATATAAAAAGAATCCTACTACTAAATTAAAAAAATACTTAGCTGCCACTAAAATATTGATTGAAAAATATGACAGCATAAGTAATAATTGGGATGCTGTTGTAGATAAAGCAGTAGCACATGCTGAAAAGTATACTGATATTAAAGCTATTGATGATAATCTTGATGATGAATCAGAAAATAATGAACTAAGAGAAAAAGATTATAGTAAAGAAAGCATTGAAGAGCCAATGAAAAAGAAAACTTCTTATCAATTAAGAAGATTTATGGCTGGTATTGCTGAAAAGAATCCTGATGGTACTGAGAAAAAAGGCCCATTTGGTCTTACTAGTTTCATGACTTTTAATGATGTTTTTAATTCTGTTGCACAATACATGAATTCTGAAACTGATATTGAGCCTGACTTTGATGTTATTATGACCAGGCTTAAAGAGATGGCTAAAACCCAACTATGGGTACAAAATTTAGTAGACAAGATAGAAAATGAAGCAACTGATCAAATGAAAAATCAGTTTGTAAAAGTGTATGCTAAACATTCACTTACCATGAAATTTACTATGTACGAAGTAGGTGCTAATGGTACAATGATAAAATTATACAATACAAATGCTAATGAAATAACTACTGTAATTAGAGAAAATTGGAATAATCATTTCAAAGCCACTTCTAATTTAGTAGCTGTAGCTAATGGGTATCATATTAATAAAGAGTATGCTAAAACACTATTGGCAAAAGCTAAATCTATTAAAATCAATCCTGAGAATATTGAAGACAATGATTTAAGAAGTTATCTTGCAGAATTTGGTATTGAACTACCTAATGAAGTATGGCAAGAACTTAAAGATGGTGATTTCTATAGTAGTGATGGATCACAAATAAGTTTTGTTGAACAGTTTACACATAATTCTGGTATCTTCTTTCAATTTGAAAAGTATCTTCAGAATATAATAACTGTAGATGATACTGAATTTCAAACTAAAGAAAAGAATCATCCTTATAAAGAAATGAATAACATACTTAAAACACTTGCCAGGATGCAAGCTAAGTATTCTACTCAAACAATGACTCTTACCTTTAGAGATGGAAGTAAACAAATTTCTGGTCAAGTACCACAAAACTACATAACTGATAAAGTATCAAGACTTAAAAGAGATGCTGACCCAGAAGCAGATGGAGATGGTTCAATTGATAAATTACTTAGTAAATCAATTACATCACAATCTACTATCTTACAATTATTTAAAAAGGATTCTGGATTTTCATCTAAATTTGGTATCAATCACGTTGGTATTGTAGCCTTAAAAGAAAGAGGTAAAAATGCTGGTAGTTTTTCAGGTGTTACTGATTTAAATACACTTGATCATGATATAGCTAAATTTGGTGGATTTCATGATATGAAACAAGGTAGTGTAGCTGTTAAGTTTTGGGGTATATCTATGAGAATAGCAAACATGTTTGCACCAACCATGTCAGATAAAAGCAACATGATGTATCTACAAACAGCTATATTTAACTTCTTTGGAGATCATAAAACAGCATTCAAGATATTAGATAATGGTGAACGTGCTTTTAATATAGGTACAAGAGAATTATTCTATGAAAAATTAGTATTGCCTGAACTTACTAGGATAATAAACTTTAATAAAAGTGTTGGTATTACTAATATAAAAGGATATGATAAGGCTGCACAAATATTCAATATGATACCTGAACTTAATAATATTGAAGTTGATGGAGTAAGACTCATTGAACTTCTTGCTATTAATGAAAATTATCAAGAACTAACTCATGTAGAACTCAAAGCTAAAGACATACTAATTGATACTATTGAAGCTCATATCATAAGTAAAGCAAAATTAAAAAGAGAAGCTTGGGTAGAACTTACTAGTGTAGATAGTGAAGGAGATATTACTAAATTAAAAGGATTTGATAAGGATTATCTTAGTCAAAACAAAAATACTGAAACCCTTAATAGCAAATTTGAATTAGCTAGTTTAGATTTTGTAATGAATTCTTATTTAACTAATACTGATATTATAACATTATTTGCAGGTGATCCTGCATTGTATGCTAAAGATGATGCTTTTGGAGATAAAGAACCTTATGCTCAAACAGATGACTTTTATGAATCATTTGCTAGAAAAACTGATACTAATTTTGGTAAAAGAATGGCACTATTGATGGCTCCAGGAAATAAAACAAATTTTCCCAAAGATCAACAACAATACTTACAATTACTTTTAGAAGATCATGCTGAAATATCAGAGAATATTAAATATTTAATTGGACTATATCACCCAGAGCTTGAAAAAGATGTAGAAATACAAAAACTAATAGAACAATATGATGCTACTGAAAATTCTGCTACTAAATTTGAAATAGGTAAGGAAATATCTAAAAAAGCACCACTGATAGCAGATTATTTTGATATAGAATCTACCGATGCTCAAGAGTATACTACTGCTAAAGAACATCTTGATGTAATGTTTTATAATGGTGAACTTAGTGATGCTGTTTATGCTGATATGACCAATAGACTTAAAATGCAATTTGAAGCCGAAGAACAAGGTTTACCTATACCAGAAGCAGCTAAATTTACACCAAAGGAACTTACTACTGTAATGCAGCCAATCAAACCTGTATATACTGGTCAGATAGAAGATATCCAAGACATGGATAAAGATGTTATGAGGACTGTTTACATAAAATCTTCATCATTCCCCCTTATTCCCCAGGTCACTGCTGGAAGGGAACTTGATATACTTAGAAAGAAAATGGAAGAACTTGAAAGAACAAGTGGTAAAAATGTGAGAGCATCTTACCAGTCTGCTAATAAAGTAGGTTCAATCAAAAATCCAATTAATGCCTTTGATGAAAGTTTGACTGTAAAAGATTTAGAAGCATCTTCTTTAACTTTAAACAGGAATGATTTTAAAATACAACAAGATGTACCTTACAAATCTGACAAAAAGAAAATAGATGAAATATCTATGGGTACTCAAATATTCAAGCTGTTAATGGGTAACGGAATGAGTAAGATTACAGGTTTCAAAATGGATCATATTGAAGGTTTTGATGGAACAGGTAGAGCACTCATTGAATCACTTTGATGCTACATTTATTAATCTAGTAAATCTTAAAAGACAAGAGTTATATTCTGAGTTAGGTATTGATGCCGATGGTACTATTAAGGATATGAGTTCATATGCTAAAAAGATACAAGAAGTATTAAATAGAGAAGCTAAGAAAAGAAATTATCCTCTTCAAGATATTAAAGGTCTTGAAATGGATGAAAAGAATATTTATGATGCAGAAGGTAAAGTAATTGATACTTACTTTGACTTCAAAGTACCTATATGGTTAGCAACTAATGGGAACAGATATGAAGCACTTTTAAACTCTATTGTTACTAATAGAGTTATGAAACATAAAATGCCAGGAAATGGTTACGTTGTAGGTTCTGAAGCTGGTATGCACTACCAATCAAATATGAGAGGTGTGGATCAATCCAGAGTTATTACACTTGGTAATTATAATGGTAAAGCACTTAAAGCATCTAACAAAAATCAAAAACCACAAGTCTTTATTCCTTCTAAATTCAAGAATAGTAAAAACGAATTAATTGATTTATTTGAAGATTTTGATAAAAATACTGGAGAAGGTAAATACATAAAAACCAGGGATGACAAGAGCTTAGCATTAAAAGAGGATATGTTTGATGAGGAATTACTCTCCTTGTTCTCTTTCAGAACTCCTAGTTCTTCACATGTATCTGCATCTTCTGTAGAAATATCAGGTTTTTTACCTCCAGAATCAGGAGATTTAATGATAGTACCTAAAAACTTTACTAAACAAAAGGGTCTTGATTATGATGTGGATAAAGAAAATGCTTATGCTTTTCACCATGTAGTAACAAAAACAGGTAAAGTAGAAGTACTGAAAGAACATCATAAAACAAAAAGAATAAGTCAATTTGAAGATGCTATTAAAAACGCAAGAACTGAAGCTACCATAGTAAAATCACTTATGGCTGATATAGCTGGAGAATTACATGGTGAAGTTGGTGAAGGATATAATGATTTAATAGAATTTCTTACAGATGATGCTGTCTCTATTTTAAAAAAGGTAGAAAGGATAGGAAGAGAATATGACATCAAATTAGCTCAAAATGAGTTTATTAGAATAAATCATGCTGTATTTAACAACCCTAATACGAGAAGTACAGAAAAAATTAAATGCTGTTCTTTCTATGAAATTTGCTAATGATCAAGCAAATATGATAGATGAAAAATTTCAAAAAGGTCTTGCTGATAAAGCTACTAATGAAAACTATTCAGCAGGATTCAGTATGTTATCAGATGAGCATCAGAAAGAAAAAATGGCTCTAGGTGCAGCTGGTAAATTAGCTATTGCAGTATATTCTAACTTCTTAACTTTACATGGTCTTATTGGACAGTCAGAAGCTGATATTCGTTTAAGAGAAAAAGAAAAGGTAGGTGAAGAAACTATATGGATAGATAAATCAGTTACTATTGGTAATACTACAGTAGATGGTAGATTTGGTAAAATAATGACTCAAGATGGTAGTAGAACAATAGCTGAAGCATTTGCTGAAAAACAAAATACTGCAACTGATAATGAAAAAGAACAAGTACTTGGTAGAGTAAATGTAAATAGTACTACTATTCAAATAGATTCATTACTTACTGCTTTAGGATTTGATAAAGATGAGAATGGAAATTCTATATCTTATACGCTACTATCACAACCTATCATTAAAGATTTTGTAAAGAAACTGGAAGGTTCAAGAGGAATAATGGCTGAATACAATGCTAATCCAGAAGCAGCTATTATAGAAGAATTACTAAAAACATATGGTAATGATAGATATTCTTATGACATTACTTACAAAAAAATAATAGATCATTCTAATTCTGAAGAAATTTTAGCAGATCATTCTGGTTCATTAACTGGGGATAAGCTTCTGGAAGGAATATCTGGAGATATAGATAGTGAGGTACAAATAGGAACTCTTATTCAATTCCTTGATTTAAGAACTAGTGCTAAAATTCTTAATACACAACAAAAAATAATAAATACTAACAATCTTGGTAAATCTATGATTGAGACAATTGATCTTAATAATAAATTAGCTGAATTTGCAGATATGAAAGATAGTTCACCTATTGCAAATATGCACTCACTCATAGGTGACTTTAGATATTCAAAAGATGTAGTAGGAAATAATGAATATACTAGAATTGAAGGAAGTAATGTATCTGTTAAAGCTACTACTGCTCAAGGAGCAATAGTTACAACAGGTATCACTATGGGTATGAATTTATGGGGAGGATTTTTTCCATATAATGATAAAGGTTATAGAGATGTAATGTCAGAGATATTTAGTTCAGTATCTACTGATTTATCATCTGATTATAAGAAATTAGAACTTATACATAGTATTGTAAAAGAATCTAAAAAATACATATACTCATCACCATATAATGGATTATTTAGTCAAAATTCTTCTAAAGAAAGACAAGATTTATTTATAGATTCAGAAAGTAATGAAGCATTAGCCACATACTTAAGTAAAATAGAAACACAAAAAGATTCACCATTTGCTAAAGGAATAAAAATTATAAAAGATAACAAGTTAGTCAACAAGTTATTATATGATTTAAATTCCGAGGGTTCACCATCCTTGGTTAAATATAATAATACTACTTCAGATAATTTTGATGAAGAGTACTTATATAATTCCTTTCCTGAACTCATAATTGAAAATAAGCCTTTGCCACCAATCACAAGGGATGGTGTTGAAATACCTTATAACACTATGATGTTAGCTCAAGATTTGATTAACTATGCTTATTTAGAAGGTGGAGTACAAGAAGCTATTCAATTTATTAAATATGTACCAATTGAATATTTAGAAGCTGTTACTAAAAATATAAATCATCCATTTAGTAAGAAAGTTGAGCAAGTACCTGTTAATCAAATGTTACAAATGTTTAACAATAGACAAAGAAATAATCCTTTTGTACAGATATTTCTTACTGGTAATGCTAGAATTAAAGCAGGAGAACAAGAAGTAGAAAATACAGAATGGTATACCTCACCTTTTACTACTCAATTTATGCAGCATAATCCTGACAAGGCTGTACAATATAGTACAAAAGAGCAAGTATCTTTATTCAAAAAAATAAATAAGGATATTCCTACATCAGAAGCTTTCTTTTTAACAGATGATGTAGATCATCCTAATTTCATATCTGTTAAACAAAAAACACGTGGTAGAAAAAAACAGGATAAATGGTCATTATACAAAAGAACATCCAAAGGAGGATATCAAAAGATTGATGTTCTAGGTACTCATGGTATGAATGAATATCAATATACCCAAAGTAGGTCTTATGTTGGTAAGTCTATAATTAAACCAACTATAATAGAAAAAGTTAATCCAGTTCAAAGTAAACCATTACAAGCAAATAAACCAGCAGTCATAGAGACTTCCTTACCTTATGATTTACAAAGGGAAATTACTGTAGAAAAATTAGTAGATGAAATAATGAAAGGTCAAGATTTTCAAAAATATCCTTATTTGAAGGCAATGTTAAAATATCTTAGACCTATGTTGAAAGCTGATATTAAACTGAAATTTACTGATATGGTGAATGTAGGTTCTTATAATTATATGAGTAATACAGTAAACCTTAATCCTTTAGAAATGAGGAAATTAGGTAAAGAAGGTATGGCTAGAATAGTCCTTCATGAACTTGTACATAGTGTAACTTCTACTGAACTTAGGAAATACTTCAATGATGATGGTATTACTTTAAAACAAGGTATTACAATACCAGCTCATGTTTATGAATTAAACAATGTATTCAATGAATTTAGAAAAACAATTGGTGAAAAGAAAATCAATGACATAAAAATTAAAAACATTGAAAAAGGTCTTACAGAAGAAGAAGCTTCATTATTATATCCAGCTACTAGTATATTTGAATTTGCAGCAGGTATGCTTACTGAACCTACTTTGCAACAGCATCTGAAGACAGTTGAATATATGAATTCAGGTAAGACATTTGTTAATAAGTTTAAAGAAGTAATTACTAAACTACTTGGTGCATTACATCCTGAAAAAATAACAATTTCTGAAGCAGCATTATCTACTTTGTTTGATTTCATTAAAGAAGAAAATACTACAAGTAATCTTAAATTAAGAAAAACTGTTCCTACTAAATTAGATGGAGAAGTAGAATGGGAAGATAGTAATGAAGTTAAAATGGGTAATTCTTATTATATGTCTGATAAAAATGGAGACTTGGTTATTGGTAAAGTACTCCAATCCAGATATGAAGAAGGATATGCTGATGAAATATATGAAGTAGAAATTGATGGTAAGAAAACCTTAATGATAAGAGATAATATTTTTACTACTAATGTTAAAGAAAATGCAGCTATCTGGAAAAAGAAGCAAGATGAAGATAAAAGGAATAGAGATTTATTAGATCAGCCTAATGAAGGTGAAGATAATATGCCTAACTTTACCCAAGAAGAATTGGATGGATTACCAGATTGTATATAAAAAACTGAAATATGGCTTGTAATATAGATGAGATTATAAATGATTCACTCGATGAAGTAAGAACTATCATACAAGGTGATGCTGGATCTATTACTGTAAAAGATAACTACGCTATTTTTGAACATGGTGCTAAATGGAAAATTAAGACAAGAAACCAGGCAGTAAAAGCAGCAGAATCTAAACAAAAAGCAATAGAAAAGTGGGCAACTGCAAAGTTTGGAAAAGCCTTCGCACAAGGCTGGACAAATCTAGCGTCAGCTCAAGATGTAATCTTAGACTTCAGTTTCCCTGGTAATCTGAAAAAAGCATATAATACCAAATTAGGTAATGATGTACAAGCTAAAGAATTTGAAACAAGAGCCATAGAAGCCAATGAAAATGATGTTGATGGTGATATAATGCCAATGGATAATATGGCTAATATATCCACTCCTGTTACTCAGGATGTAGATGATATTGATATTACACACTACATTAAAGCCAAAAAGAATATCATAACTGAAATGGATCATAAACTGGCTGATCTATATGATAAACAAAGAAAAGATAAGTCTAATAAAATACAGGAAGAAATCTCCAGAGTAAAATTACTCAAAGGTAAAATGGAAGATCAATTAAGACAAATTGAAGCATCTATTAATCCTGTTGATGATTTATTTGAATTATTTGAAGAAGACATTCAAACTATAAATATTCTTTTAGAAGGTGATAAACCACCTATTGCTAATCTATATGAAGCTCAAAATTTATTAGCGTATTTAGATAATATTACTAATTATAGTAATCAAAATAAAGCTAATCAACTTATAATCAAAGGAGATAAATCAGCTATATCCCAAGAATTAAAAGATAGATTACATGTTGTAAGCAAACAGCTTGGTGATATAGATGATAAAATTTACAAATCAAAACAAGCATATTTAATGGACATCATAAGAGATAGTCCTAAGCTAAAAAGTCTTTATGAAGAAAATCAGATTGAAGAAATAAGAGACATGCTTGTTAAAGATGGAGAATATAAAGATATAAGTTACATAAGTATGCTTTTTATGCCTTTAGGTAAAAAATTTAAAGGTGATGATAGTTTACTTGCTCAAATGATAAGATCAGAACTTGATACTAAAAGAGCTGCTTCTAAAAACTTAGCAGGTAAACTAATTGGTAAGCTTACAAAACAGACACCTGATGTAAGAACGTATTTGAAATCATTAGGTTATACTGTATCTTTTAAAAATATGGAAAGAATAGGACTTGGTACTACAAGTTTTGAACTATTCAAACAACTAGATGAATTTGGTAATAAATCAGGTAATTTTGTTAAAAGATATAGTGATAGATGGAATAAATTTGAAGAAGCTTTCAGAAAGAAAAATGGTAAATTAATTAATGCAGCTATCACTAACAATTCATCTGAAGAAAAGGAATTTGCATTCAAACAGAAATTTGAATGGCATGATCAACATACTAATTTCTTTGATATTTCAAGAATACCAGAACTTGCTGATGATCCTGAACTTTCTAAATGGAAAAGTAGATTTAATCGTAAAGAAGCTGATGCTTACAAACAATCACTTATTGATGAGATTGGTGAATATCAATACAATAAATTAGTAGAAGAACAAAAAGATAAGTTAAATGCTTGGAGTACTGAAATGAAAAATGTCATTTTAGGAATATATTATGATGCAAAAGTAACAAACTTTGATGATTTATCAGAAGAAGATAGATATAGAATAAAATATATTACAGCTGTAAATGATCCATTCAAATTAATTGATTCACAGAAAGCAAATCAAAAAGGTAAAGTAGATGTATTAAATGATAATTCTAGTAATCAGCATCAAAGTCAAATGAGGTTTAATTCCTTTTTTCCTAAAAGAAAAATAACTGACTATAATGAAAATAGTGGTGCACAAGAAGAATATAATCCTGGTTACTATGATCCAAAATTTGATGAAATAAGTTCACATCCTATATTGTTAGAATATTGGAAACTTTTAGTTGAAAGTGCTGAATTTATTAATATGGCAGTTGCTGATGGTAATACCAAGTTAAATAAAGAATCTATACCAAATTTCAAAAGAACATTGTTAGATATGTTTTTTAATAAAGATGTATCAAGTGATCAATTAGAAGCTTATTTACTTACAAATACTTGGCAACATATAAAAGATGTCTTTGCTAATAAACTTACTACTATAGATAGGGGGGATGAAATTAGTAAAGGTAGTCTTGCCAATTCAGTAGCTTCTGAAGTTTATAAAACAAAAAGATTATTTAAGCTTAAATTTAAAAGACTTGGTGGAGACATACAAAAAGGTAATATTGATTTATCTGATCAAAACAGGGAAGCTATACAAATGTTATTATCTGTAACCAACAGCATAACTTATGCTGAACTGTTAGCTAAAACAGGAATGAATTTTAATGCTGATAAAATATTAGATAGTTTCATTGGTAACAACATAGTAGAAGAACAAGCTACTGATATACCTACTATCATGAAAGCATATCTTGATATGGCTTCTGAGTATAAGGCTAGGAAAGATGCTCATGCTAATATAAAGATAATGAAAGATTTGTATGCAGCAATACTTCCTAAGAAAACTGCTGCTCAAGCTAATTTTGATAAAAATGATGTTATGAAAGCATCTATAGAAAGATATCAAAAAAGGTTAGGTAGTAATACGGATGATACTGGTTTAAGAGTTAATGCTGTTAAAAAGATTGATGACTTTTACAAAAGAAACATACTAGGTACTTCTAATGCTGAAGAATGGATAAAAGGAGGTAAAAATAGAACTAATGAAGAGAAGAAACTTGTTAAAGAATTAGAATATGAAATAGAAAGGCTAGCTGACGCAATGAAAATAGCACCTCAAGAAAAACAGGCAGCACTTGAATTACAAATCAAAGATATTCAAAATGAAATAGAAAATATAGGTGCTCATTTTACATTAGCCGCAGGATACAACAGCACTGTTAATAAAATGGCTATTTTCACAGGACTTGCTTGGAATATAAAAGCAGGTATTATAAACAGATACCAGGGATGGTTTCAAATGACCATTAATGATGGTGGTAAATATGCATCAGAAGGTAATTTCACTGTAGCAAATGCTTTTATAACCAAAAAAATACTTGCTAAAGTAGCACCTGATTCCCAATATGCTGAAGAAATAAGGAAAACAAGAATATTTATTAGGAGAATTGGTGTATTACAAGATGCTACTAATGAAATGGATAGAGCAAAAAATAGTTCAGGGAGGACTGGACTTGCTAAAAAATCAAATCCATATTATCTTACTGAATACATAGAATGGCATAATCAAACTCCAACTATATTGGGTATTTTTGCAGATTCATTCATTAAAGTTGATCCCACACATGCTGGAAGCAACAAATATCAAAAGGGGGGTGTTCCTTTTTTTGATGGTAGTGGATTTCCAGCACATGATTTAGTAAATGGTGAACTAGTTCTTAAACCAGAATTTAGAACTCCTGAAAACATAAAAAGTTGGGAAGATTTTGATTCACAAGAATATAGTAATGTAATAACAAAAACTGCTGCTGTATTATCTGTAATGAATGGTGATTATTCTAAGACAGGTACTGTTTTAGCTAAATCATTTATAGCTGGTAAATCTCTTATGATGTTTAAAACTTGGCTTGGTTCTCAATTATGGCAAAGATTTGCTTTTCATCAGACTGATATAGAACTTGGTATAAAAGACTTTGATGGATTTTATACAGGAACTATTGCATCCAAGAAAACTAATTTTGCTGGAAGTGCTGCGATTGTAACAGGAATGTTTGCAGCTAGTGCTGTAGGTATGCCTTTAATTCTTACAGGTGTAATAACCACATTATTAGCAGCAAAGCTAATACATAATAAAGTTGCTATAGCTAAAGAAAATAGAACTGGATTAACAGCTATAAAAGAAGATGCTGCATACAGTGTACAATTATTAGAATTAAGTAAAGGTATAATGAATAAAGCAGCTATGATATTTGTAAATACACCAGTAGCATTAGTAGCTGGTAAGGTAGTAATGAAAGAATATAAGTATGATAAACTTAATTTATCAGACCAAGAAAGACAGAACTTAAATACCCTTATTACTGAAATCATGATTACTTTAGGAATGTTAGGTATGAAAGCTGCTTTAGCTGGATTAATGGCAGGTGATGATGAAGATGAAAAGAAATATCTTGATGATGGAAAAACACTAAATCCAAATTTCAAATCTAAAGGTCAAAAAGAAAAAAATAAACAATGGTCAAACGTTGTAGAAAATCAAACTACCAGAATGCTTGGAGATATGACTATGTATTATAATCCTAAAGGAATGTATGATGCTGTAAAATTTCAACAATTAGATAGAGTTTTATCACAAATGTTAAAATTTAGTCAAGGTGTTTTAGATGGTGATCCAGATAAAATGTTTAAATCAGCTAGTAAAATGGCTGTACCAGGTGTATTCGATAGATTTGGTTTTGGTGCTTATATGGATAGAGAATTTGATAATGATGAATGGATTGATAAATTATTTCAAACTGATCTTAAAAAAGACAGTGATCAGGCTGAAAAAGATAGAAAGGAATACAGAACAAATAGAACTGAAGAACTTAGAATACTCTATAACTATGACCAGTCTGAACCACAAAAACAAATTTATCTTGATGGATTAATTGATAAAAGAATAGATAGCGAAATGAATATCTCACTTCCTACACCTTGGAGAGGAAACTATAATGATGATCAAAATCTAAAATAATTCATTATATTTGCCATAATGGATTATTAACTAATACTTTAAATTATGGGAAAATTTGTTGATGCAATTACTGAAGCTGGACTTGCTAAAATCTTTTGGCTTATGATTGCTGTTGTATGTTT
>JGI1221J13441_10000649_pt1 | contig 15306 bp, 21 predicted proteins | sample LakVidmifraction_4_FD_13441 | JGI IMG/M metagenome (IMG submission 13441) | reverse complement strand
TACTAAATCCCTCGATTGATTCTTGTGTTTAAAAAATCTTCCATTGTTTTACTGCCCTTTGATCTATTACAGGATAAACAAAGCAACTGTAAATTACTAGGCCAATTAGAGCCGCCCTTTGAAATTGGCTCAATATGATCGATTTCAAAATATTGTGATATGTCGCATTTACAAGCATTACAACATGAAGCCTGATTGCTTAATTTTTTTAAAATATCTTCTTTTACATGAAAGCCTACTGCATTATTTTTTTTTGCAAAATAATTTCTACATCTTACATTTCTAGCGAATCTCGTTTTTTCTTTGTTTATTTGATATCTGCGTCTTGAGTCTTCATTTAATTTTTTTCTATTATTTAATTTATACAAAAAAGAACGTAAAAAAACTTTTTCGGGATTTCTTGCATTCCATTTTTTTACTTTATTTTTTATATAATCTTTATTTTTCAAATAATATTTTTTTTTGTATGATTTTACTTTGTTTTGATTATTTAAGGCGTACTGCTTAACACTATTTTTAATACGTTCTTTGTTTTTTTCATAATGACTTTTACGATATTGTTGAATTTTATATTGGTTCTTTAATGCGTATTCTTTTACATGCGCCTTAACTTTTTCTTTGTTTCTGAGATAATGATCACGTTGACCCGCTTTTATTTTCTCTGAGTTTTTTAATCTATATTTTTTTTGAATCGCATTACGACAATTTAAACATCTATTATAATTTGTCGTTTTTATATATTCTTGATTGCATATAGTACAATTACTCATCTTAATAAAATCTTAAAAAAAAATAATTACACTATATTAATCTTCGAAGTTAAAATCTAAATACCTGCAAAGCTTTCAAAACTAAAATTATATATTTTGCTTTTTAATCGCCCGCTACTTTCTGCAGCAGAAAAAGGCACTCCATCGGTGATAACACCCCCGACTAAAGTCACAAAACTGCCATTGGGATATACAACAGTCATCGTAATAACATCACGTGAACTGATACGTCCTCTACCTACGCGATTTGCAGACAGCAAAATAGATAAAGTATTATCGTCCTCACTTTCAGCTATGACACTTACAGTGACCGTGATCGGATTTGCTTTTGACCATGTGATCAAGTCACCGTTCAAACCCATGGCAGTATCTGCAATTTGCAAACTTGGCACGTCAATCGGATCGGAGTCATCAGCGAATTCAGTTATCTGAACGCCGATTGGATATGTCACCGATGCTAAAATGTTAACGCTTAGGCCAAAACCGCTTATATTAAACATGTAAAGCCTCCATTAAATTAAAATATTAGTTCCCGATACGAACCGTATAACATCGTTTTTACTATAAATAAGAGTATAGACTACCTCATATTCAATCGGATCGCTTGCGGGAATTACTTGAATCTCGGCATTAATCCAGTATCCAGTGTTTTGCACTTGATACCAAGCGTTCGGATCGTTAGTGGTAAAAGTGATAAATGCTTTTTGTGCAGCCGTTAAAGTCTTGCCAACCGAAATCACGCCGTTGATCAAACTTTGATTAATAACGCCTTGAATAGTTAAAAGAGATAATGCCTTGCCTTGGGCGTTTGCGGGCAATTCGGTGACGTTGAGAAGCAATTGTAAAAACGCGGCTGTGATTGCATCTTTTAACCAGATCTCGTTGACATAAACGTTTTGATCTCGCGCATCAGTTGCACCGCCTTGCATCAATCCTCTTTGATAAAAATTAAATTTTTGCCCAGCTGACTGTGTTTGACCGTAGTAATTCAAAGCTAAAGCATCGTACGCCGTGGCGTCACTTTCATCAAAAACCAAAGGACTTAATCCTTCAAAAATTTGAAACATATAATTTTGAACCGCATTAGGCAAAGAGTAATCAGTGGTTGCCTCAATCATCATTGGAGCCATTTCAGGGAATTGTACGGTTGCAAACGTTAAAGTTTCAGTTAGAGTTGCAGTTGCATTTTTTGAGATAGTAATCGAATTATTGGATACTATACTTACAATAACCGCACCCGCTGGAATACTTGCGCCCGTTACCGGCATTCCGATTTGCAATAGTGTTTCGGCATCACTTAAGCCAATGACAGTTGCGCTTGCATTAGTTAAAGCACCCGATAAAGTAAGATTGCTCGCTGATAAAGTTAGAGATAATCCGCCGAAGGTGTTTAATGCTGTATGCCACGCACTAATATTAGCTTCAATAACAGGAACGGAGTATAAATAAAATTCGTTTTGAGCAGCAGCATTATTCCAAGTTGCAATTTCTATAATTTGAGATATTGTTAAGCCTAAATTATTTAAAAACAAAAACGAGCCGAAATTGTTTGACTCATTTTGTGAAGCGTCTAAAGATGCCGTTAACGTTTGAATTAAAGAGCCGGCAGTCCATATCGCATTATTTTTAAAAGTACTGGTATTGTAATTGCTATTTGTAAATACAGAGCCGGGTCTCCATCCGAGTAATCCAATTACTGAGATATCTTGTCCTGAGGCAGCTTGTATCGATATTGAAGAACTACCAACAGCCGACCCTCCCACAAAATTAAATCCGCTACTTCCGTCATATGTAACAGTTGCAGAAGTAAATTGAACGCTTGCCCCACCAATAGCTTGAATTTCCGTTTGAATTCTTGCAGCCACTTCTGTTAAATTAACATCCGTAGAAAAGTTCAAGCTACTTAAAGCGTACGCTTCTGCTCCAATCGTTATTCCGAAAGCGCCAGCGGTGATTGCATTCCATGCCCCGATCGATTGAGCTTGAGCTGGATTTGATGCAGGAATAGAAAAAATTCTAGGCGGAGTTGCAACACTAACCCATCTGGCAAATTGAATAAACGGCGCGGAAGTTGTGGATTTACTTAACCAGCCAAAATAAAAAATAGCTCTATAATACTCTTCCGAGTTTGTGCCAAAATATTCACCCACATCAGTTGCATTCGTAAATTGTATAAAAGTGTTTGGCGCGATTAGTGTATTAGCTGTAAAACATCGAGCTACTAATGATCGCTGATTAACAACATTGCCAGCACCTATTGTTGAATTTATTTGTATATAGTGTTGCGATGAAATAGCCATATTTTATGCCCCTATGTGCGATAAATTTCTGTTCTATATTTATCAAAGTGAATGTTTTCAGATGCCCTTGTATTCAAATAAATTAACGTGAAATCAAAAGAGGGTGCCGCTTCAAAATTGTCTCGATCATCAGTAAAATAAGCGTTTGATAGATCAGTAACTCTTAAAATACCAATTCCATTGGTGTTTAGTATATCCCTAGTCTTATCAGATTGCATTATCCACGCAGCTTCATTTGCTAAATCAGAAGCCGTGTATTGATTGGGAGTTGCCGGACTTTGTAAAACCAAAGATTGCATTGTCCATGTGGACTCAATGTATTGTGATTCTGTATGCACCATTTGCAAGCTCGCAGCATCCCAGACATCTTTTCTACCTAAAAAGCCATATCTTTTATTAGCTAACTTATAAAAATAAATTGTGGGGTTTTTGTTTATGCCCTGCATTGTAGGTTGATTTGATTGCTTGACGGATACGTTAGTAAAACCATCGATGATCAGTTGCGCATTAATAATGGGTAAAAATATTTGGATAATTTGATTATCAGTTAAAATAGCCATTTTAATCGACCCCTAGATAAACGCACAAGACGCCTTTCCATCCATCAAGCTGATACCAATCATTAGCTGATTGCACTTGATATCTTTTAGTTTGAAATTGTATTTGATCGCCGGAAACATCTCTTGTTATATCCAGCAAGTTATTAGACGTGTAAAAAGTGAAGTAATCTTTTTGTAAGTCGAGACCATACGGCATGTATAAATGCCGTGGAACAGGCTGCCAGCTGCCAACCAAAGTTACAACATCCTCATAAACAGTCACATCTTGACCAATTGAGTTTAAAGATCGAGAAGCAAATTGAAAATATTCGAGAGATTGTCGTTGAATTAAGGTCAAAGCCATGTTTAGTAAATCACTACCGGGGATTGGCATTATGTTCGCTCCACAACGCTAATTAAACTATTCAGCATAATACCCGTATCGATCAAAGGTTTAAATAAATTGCCAACAGTCGTATTATTTTTACGTTTTTCTAATCGCGCAGCTATAGTTGCAGCAGCGAGCGGGGGGGTAAATATTTTCGATATAGTTCGCTTAATATCACCGACAGCTTTTAAGCCCAGCAAATTAAAAACATTCTCTAAATTTTGATTTCCAAGTAAAATTTGTTTTGCGCCTTTTTCAGCTAAAACCGCCCATTCGTTTTGTTTTTCAATAATTGTAGGACGCATAAAAGGACGAGCAGGAATTCTTTTATTTGCATTGCCGAACTCGTTTTGAGCTGCAACCATGGCTACTTGAGTGCCATCTTCATACTTTGAATTTTCAAACCAGCCGACTCGAGCTTCATAGCCATGTAAATCTTTTAAAATATTTTTTAGTCGTTCATAACCTACCCCGTGAACTTCTTTAATTTCCATTAGCACACGTCCGTTGAACAACCGCCTGATAAATAATTAGTTGGGGAATCATAAAATCCAGATAGAACCGGCTTGCCTCCGATGTAAAAACCCCCGACTGAAAGCGTTTGCAGCAAGGCAAAAAGTTGCTGACCATAGGGCGATATCATTAACCACCATTGCCATTGATTATATAAAACAGGGGCTGTTAGTGAAACAGTCACTTTATCAATAGTCGCGGAAGCCATCAGATAGGGAACGGTTCCGCCACTCGGACCTATAATCAAATTCTGCAAATACATTAAATGAGCCATCATTAAATAAATTGCGTATAGCTTAGTTTGACAATTTAAAGGGCCGCATTGTCCGTTATTAGCAATATAATTTGTTGCGATACAAAACCACATCTGCAAAGTCGCTTCGGGATATATCAACGGATTATTAAAAAATGGAAACATCAAAATGAATTGAGCGTAATCAAATTCTAAAATCGGCGGACAGGGATCGAGAGGGACGGGGCAAAGGGTCATAACATTTGCGCCCCTTTCTTTCTATATATCTTTGATGAATCAGAGCTGTTATCGCTTTCGATAAAATCAGCTGGGGTTAAAGGTGCTGAGCCGTCTTTATCTTTCATATTAGCAGCTTTGATTTCAGGCAATACTTCTTTTTTATCGTAACTCATAAAGCCGGCTTTTAAGTGACGATTGAAAGCTTCGCTTTTTAAAAGAAACTCCATATCCTCATCGCTAACAGTTGTAACAACGCCTTTGGGTGTAAGAAAATGTTTATTTGCTACGCCGTGACCGCCTTTAATAAGAACTTTCTTGATTATTTTGGCAATATCTTTACTAGAACTTTTTTCATATTCCGCGTAATGCATTCCACATGTTTGCGTACTGTAAACGTAATTCATAATTTTTTACCCTTTTTTATGCGCGAAAATCTTAGTTTAATCCGGCTTGAAAATATTGATAAAGCTAACATATTCAAGCCAAATTAAAATGAATCTTTAAATATCGAAATAACGAACGACAGCAAAAGGACGCTTACACATTGCTCCAGCAGTCGCATTTGAAAAGTCTTCAATGTATGCTTTTGCTAGTTGCTGCACGCCTAAAACTTGGAACTTGGTCGGAACCGGTTGAATCCAAACTCTACCGCCATCGGTGCTCATATCTGCAAGCTGATCGGCGTAAAGATAAAAAACATTATCTCCTGCTTGAGCAGCGTTTAGTTGTGGAGCACTTACTACGCGAACCCTTGGGTAAGCTTCTTGCAGCCATTGGCGAACTGAGATTCCGAATTCGGAAGTAGTAGATAACCAATCAACTGATGCAGTAGCAACGGCAAGCGTTAAATCTACGCTTTCGGGATCGATCGTATCTTGTGATTGAGTGCGCAAAGCGACAATTGCAGTTCTGATATCTTTACAGATTTCTAAGAAAGTTTTTTGTGACCAATTAAACCCGCCCACTCCAGTAGTTACTTGAGTATAAGCCCCCAAACCGGGATCGTTCAAAAATCCGTAAGTGTTATTATCACCGCTATTAAATCCATTGAAGCCAACAAGGTTGCGTGTGATTTCAAGCGATAGTGCAGCAGCTTCACGCTTCATGCCAGAATCATCAACCCTCATTCTTGCGGCTCGTGCAGCCTCTAAAATACCGACTTGCATACCTTCTTCAAAACGAACAACGGTACGCTGATTAAAATTCACGTTCCAGCTCGAAAGCGGCACGTTCGTGTAATCGTCATACAGTGAGGTTTGACCAGTAAGTTCCAAAATGCCTTGAACAACCTGCTCATCTTCCCAAGCCCCTACGTTTAAAACGCCGATAAACTCATCGATTTTGCGGGCAGCGGTCATCACTAAAACAAAGCCCGGCAACCATTCTTGTAAAAATTGAACTGGAGTGCCAAGGCTTGCAGTTGTGACTGTGGGCTGTAAAGCATCCATTGCATTTCGGAAGTGCATCATATCTTGAACGTTTTTCTTGGAAATATTAATTCCCAATTTTGACAAGCCTTGATATTGACTGGCGTCAAAGTTTTCAAGAGCTTTTATTTTACGCCCCGAAATATAGCTTCTTTCTTTTTGTACGTGCATAAGTAAAAGTCCTTATATATTAAGCAGGTTGTGGGATAACGTAAGTTGGGTTAATTGTAATAACTGCCAATCCGGCTCCAGCAACGGTAAAGTTACTTACAATTGCGTTTGCATAAGTTTTGCCAACAGGCAATACGGCAACGGGGGTAATTGTTGATAATGCTCCGGTCGTATTATCGTATATAACGCGATCTCCAATTGCAGCGCCAGCGGGTAAAGTTACAATAACAACGCCCATGGTTGCGCAGGCTACCGGCATATTATTATTAACCGTTAAAGTTGGATCTAAAGGAACGTTAGCTACACCGAATAACGCTTGGTTTTTAGGATTAACTAAAATGCCCGCAAAGCCAAGAGTACCAGTTGAACCAGCTTTACAAACTCCTTGGCTCACAATAGTACAGGCGGTGGCGCCAATCTTATTATAAGATTCAAGCGCACTTACGATCGTGTAAGGTGTTGCTGTGTGAGGGGAATCTGTAAATAATTCTCCCGGAACACCGAATCCTTGATTAACAAAAATAGTCGATTGAAACATTATTTCACTCCTTTCAAGTATGCATCTACGTTATCGGATTTAAAATTGGAATCTTGAGCTATAACCGCAGAGTTTTTTCGTGCAGCAGCTAAAAACCCAGACAGTACCGATTCTTCATGACCCGTTTTACACTTTAATCCGAGTTTTTTAACGCCGTAAGTTGCAACCTCTTCAAGCGTTTTATTAGCATGATCAAAAGTTCCAACGTGCGGGGATAGTAAATTTGCTAAACTATCTCTTTTTGATATTTCGTCCAAAACTGTTTTAATTGCACTTTGTTTGAGTTGCTTTATTTCGTTTTGCAAGGCAGTAAGTCTTGAGTCCATGCCATCTTTCTTGTCAGATTTTTTTTCTTCTTCGTCTTTTGCATCTTCTTTTTTTTCTTCTTTTTCTTTTTCTTTGTCTTCGTCTTCATCAGTGACTTCGGCTTTTTTCACAAAGTCCTTGGGTTGAATCTCATCTCCGCATAAACCATTGATGTTTTCGTTCATTCTTTCAGCTTCTTCATCGTCAAGAAATTCATCCTTGGATTCAGACATACTTTCAAGATGTTTGCTGATTTTAGCTAACATTTCGCGAATTCCAGCAATAGACATGTCTTCTTCATTTGTTCCTTCTAATTGGTAATCTGGCATTTTGAGATCCTTGGTATCAAACGTAAATTTAAAGTGATCAAGGACGGCTACATCATGCCCCGATCTGCCTTCGCCCACTAAAGCTAAATGATTTCCGCGTATTTCGCGCTGTACAAAATCGTACTTATCTCCATTGTATACGCCATTTTCCTTCTCGTACACACACCGATATCCGATCGACAGTTCGCGTTTTCCATTGTCAATAAGATTTTTTAGTTTCTCTGAAAAAACTTTTATATTAGCGGTCAAATAAGGCGCATTAAATTCAATGTTTTCGCCGGTAGTTCCATGCACGCCCTTTTCGCTTGCGTCTGTTAAGCCGTCACTAACATTTCCGATCATTTCGTGTTCATCGGTGAAGGGTATCAATCGGAATGATTCAAGAGTTTCAGGGTTATTTAATTCTTTTTCAGATCGATAAACTTGAAAAATTTCATCAGGTGGTAAGTCTTCTGATATTTGCGCACCGCTATAAGGAAAAACCCCTGTGCGACTTATCGGGTTTTTTATAACTTCCATGAAGTCATTAATATCATAGTCACGACTTGATTCTAAATTTTGAGACAGATCTAATGATCTTGCACGCATTTTATAATACTCCACTGGGATTAAATCAATCATACTCTAAATATTGTAAAAATTAACCATTTGTGTATAATGTTTTTTGTCTAAAGCACTCCATAGATCAGCTGATATTTAAATAACTTTGCCGGTTAGAAATTTCAGCTGAACGAGTGTTTTTAATAATTAATCTTCAAATTCAATGACTGGCAACATCGTGCATCTGCAATTTACCGGCCATGAGGGCAAACCTCGATCGCTTTCAGGAACGCCGAGAGCAGCTTGTTCACGCTCTAAGTTTTCAAAACTAAAAACAACCCCATCAATTTTCACATGCCACTTTCTTGGAACTTGTCCGCCCCCGGAATGAATCCATTCAAATTTTTTGACACCTAAGCCGATTAATTTTTGTTTATTAATAGAGTTGTATGCCTTGCGAGTTTGATCAAGCGCCAGATTTTTTGCTCGTCTATAAGTTTGTCCGTCATATTGTTGAATATCGGGGATTAAATCCATAATGCCTTGTCCTGATGTAATCGAGCGCATTACTGAGCCGGTTACTTTTGTGAAATATTCCTGTGGAATGGATTTAATCAGTGACACATTTTCAGCGACTAAAGCGGTTGTTATCGTTTCTAAACCTGCGGAAACGACACCAGTTTTTAATGACAATCCGCCAGTTAAGGCTTTAAGACTGGAATTTAAGCTTGTTTCACTTGCCTGTAAAGTTCCATTTATCATCTTTTCAGCAATTGTTTTTGACTTCAAAGCGAACAAAGCAGAAAACTTTTTTAATAGTTTGTTTCCTAAGATTTTGGCTTGTGAACCGATTGAATCATCCATAGCAGCCATTTTTTTTTGTGCGCTATAAAAATCTTTTGAGTGTTACTTTTAAATAAATCTTTAAACTCTTTTAGCGTTTCTTGTGTCATTTCTTTAACGAGTTGCCGAATAGCAAATGAGTATTTTTGTTGTAAAGCTGCGTTATAATTTAAGCGCAAACCGCGCAAGGTAACTTCACGTTTACCCAGCCATTTTCTTTTTTTTTTGATAACGGAACGCTATTCTCTTTCATCGATAAACTCCAATAGTTCCTCATACGCTTGTATAAAACCGTCCAGTGAATCACAAACGCGACCGGCAGCATTGCGTCTTTCTTTTTCAGCATCTTTTAATTTTGCTTTGACAAATTCAATAATTTCCTCTTTCATTGTCATTCCTCTGTTAAATCGATTAGTTCAGATTCGGGATCGCTTTCCATATCTTCTTGCAATCCGTTATAGCCGGAGGTCGGATCATTAATTACTCTTTGTCTTTCTTCTGCGCTATCAATCGCGCCAGACATAATCAGAACTTGACCAGAATCCGCCTTAGCCTTATTTATAATCGCTTGATCTTGAGCGGTTAAAGCATTGACGGGTGAAAAAGAAACAACAACATTAAAAGGCGCAATATTATACTTGGGTGCTATTTCTGATTTAATCAAAAGCTCATGATGCCGATCTAGCAAAGCAGATAAATCATGTTTTTGAATTGATTCCAGTTCTTCGTGATATGAAGCTTCTTCATATGTGCCCGTTGAATTAAAGCCTTTTAAGATCGTGCCTACAAGCTTGACGGCTGGAATGTTTACAGTCGCTGCAACTAGCTGAAATTGAGTCATAATCACCGCATCTAAATCAGCAAGTGAAGTATCAAACTGAGCCATTTTTTCATCTAATCCTAAAACCTTTATTCCGTAATTATCGCGATTATAAACCCATTGCTTGATTCGCTCTTCGAAAGCAGAATATTGAACAGTCGCCATGGCAACATCCGCATTTATCACGTCTGTTCTTTTTGTCATTGCAAGCATTGGAGCCTCATTCGCTACTTTTTCAGCAGCATATACTCTTTCTGCAATAAGCTGAGGTATAGATATTCCACCAAAAATATAGCTTGGTTTTAAAACATCAGGCAATTCTTGATTTCTGAAAATTACTAAATGCGTGCGGTGAATTGGTTGGCCATTAATTACCCACCAAGTTGGCTCATAAAAATTTATAGAGCCGGGATTTCCGCTTGCTTCTGCATCAAGTTGAGGCGTTATCCAGTACGGGTCAATTTGTGAAATACCCTTGTAACTTCCTTCAGTAACCCCATCGATATTAAAAGGATTTTTGTAATAATCAGGGTCGTTTGATTCAACTACAAACTTGGCGATTCTAATTCCAAACACTCGCCCCATGTTTACAAACTCAATTAAATTTTTATTAATTTGATATTTTATATCTTGTTTTCTAATATCATCCAAAACTTCGGGCGTCACATTCGAGCCGTCATTAACCGTTATGTCATAACCATTTCTAGTAGCGTCTTTTGCGGGGGTTAAACAGGATTTACCAATAAGCCATTGTTGAGCTAAAATAGCGCATAGCTGATAGCCAATAAAACTTTGACCTGCGTACCAAAGCATTTGCGAATTCGGGATTATTCCAAATTGAGGATTTTTTACATTAAGACTATTATCAGTTGCAAAAGTTGCTTTTCCTTTTGCTGAGTCCATAGCGATTGATGCATGAACGGAATCTTTAAAGGTTTTTTGCCATAATTCCTCTATTTTTTGCTCACTATTAAAATTATCTTCAGTTGAAAAATATTGTTTTGGGCGCTCGGGTTTTTTCTCAATCGTTTTTACTTCATCAGTTTTAGACTTTTGTTGTCTAAACTTGTCTAATATTTTTTTTATCATGACCAGAACCCCGCATTGACTTTTTTAGGTGGTGCGAAAGCTATCATAACCGAATCGGCTAAATTAGGCGATCTTGAACCCGCCGGCATTTTATCAACGACCAATTTTCCCGTGTTGTTTTGAGAATAAGTGGGTTGTGATAGTTCCACAAGTAATTTTTGATAATTGGGAATGGTATCAGGAATTGATATTATATCTTCCGGGTTAAAAGGTAAATTTTCGACAACAGCGCGAAAAGTCATCTGAAAACGAACGCGAAGCGCCCACCATGCCTGAGCTTTTGCATTATAAAAAAAGTCTTTGTTTGTGCGCCCTTTTTCTTTGTCTTTTATTTCGCCCGTTGATAAAAACGGATTGCCTTCCTCATTAACAACCGCCCCCGAACCGCGAAACGGATTAAAAGAGACTTTCCTTCTTCCAGCATCTTCCCGCCTATCGTTAATAATCCTTGCGTCACCACGTACGCCAGCACCAAGACCATCGGCATCATAATCAACAATCCTAAAATTATTAATTTCGCAGTAACTAAATACCTTTTCAACCGTTTCAAAAATATCTCCACCTTTTCCACTCCACGCTTCTACATGCTCGATCAAGATACCATATCGAGCGCACAAAGCATTTTTATCAGCGCCCTCATCTGCTATATCCACGCCTAATTTTCTCGTTCCGGACGGGTCAATTCCAAGTTTTATATGCGAATTAACAGCGGATTGAACCCACGTTGAAGGGATTAATATTCCTTCAACAGAAGCAGAATAATCTAAATCAATTTCTTGAGCTATAACTACCGGATCGTCAATGTCATTACAAGTTTTTAAATACCAAGCGTCATCTTTTCGGGGATCATCTCGCCAGTGAAACGTGAAAACATTTACTTTTCCTCCAAAGCGTTTTCGAGCAAAAGAATTATTCATGCCTCGCGGTGTTGAAACGTCAATTCTGCAGTTTGTTGTTTGAGATAGTGACGCATCTATAAGCTCTGAGCGCGGAATCCACGCACTTTCATCAACAAAATAAATTCCTGTTCTAGCACCACGTCCGATGCCGTCTCCCGATTCTCCAGTGATAACAGATTGAGTCTGTGGAAACTCAATTCGCATATAGGGGCTATGTTTTCTTTCAACCCAGTTACCCTTAAACTCAAACGGTAAATGGGAAATAAATTGTCTTCCTTTCCACAACAAAGATTTTGGATCGCCTTTTTTGTCGACATATTCCTCTTTTCTAGATCCAAAACCGATAATCATTCCGTCAAAAAATAAGCAAACAGTTGCAGCAAAACAGATGGTTAACCACGATAACCCTAGTTCTCTGGATTTATCCGTCAATCCGGGTTCGCGTCTCTGCCAGCGCTCCATCATCCAGTGTATCCATTCCTCTTGTCGCGGAAATAATAAAAAAGGCGTTAGCGCAGGCAATCCACGCTCGACATTCCTTGGGTCGCTTGTGACACCCCAGTCAATAATAAACTGAGCTGGGTCACGTTTATAAAATTCACATAAGGGTTTTATTAATGATGGGTTTTTTCGCAAACGATTAAGGCGTTCAATACGCCACTCGAATACTTCTACATAGTCAGGGTTTTTAAAATCAAACTCAAAGGGAATTGGCATAAAACTTATTAACAATTTTAGTGGATAAACTTGTGGGTATCATCGCATTATTTAATAAAAACAAGCAAATAATGACTTGATAACTTTTTTTCCATTATTTTTAATAAAACGCTTGATTTATATCAAATGGTTTGATATACTTATACCAACTTAAACACAAAAGGACAATGACAATGAACAATTTTGAAAAACGATTATCAATGTACGCAGCAAAACAAACAGGTGAAATGCCTATAATATGTGAATTTGATTTCGACACTAAAAAATGGCTGGTAGGCTTTAAATCAAAATTGGCATGTTATACATATTACATCGAAACTTATAAATGTGACCCTACCTTATCAGTAGGCTTCAGCGAAAATCTAAATTGTTTTTTCGTTAAAACCTAAAAAATATATATCAACTTAAACGTAAACGGAAAATAAAATGAATACAGAAAGAGATGAAGATTTGGCAATGCAAAAAATTGCTTTAAGCGAAACAGCAAAAGCATTGGGATTTAATAAAAAGAAAAAGAAAAAAACTAAGGTCGAGTACGATTCATTTTATAATTCAAACAAAGATTATACGGACAAAGAATTTGATTTATATTTTTAATATCACTTGATTTATATCAAGTCATTTGATATACTTGTTTCAACTTAACAACAAACGGAAAATGAAAATGAAAATATCAGACGCCTGCCAAATTTTAGGATTAACAGGGGAAATCACTCCTGAACTAACAAAAACAGCCTACCGTAAAGCGTGCTCTTTATATCATCCAGATCGAAACCCTGCCGGCTTAGAGATGATGAAAGCCGTGAATCAAGCTTATGAAACATTAAAGGATTATACGGGATCTGAATCAACCAACATCGAATACGGAAACGACCTCTTTGACGCTCTAACCGCCATTATAAATTTAAATATTGAAATCGAAGTTTGCGGAGCTTGGGTATGGGTATCAGGTGACACACGGCCACATAAAGATATTCTGAAAGAAGCCGGCTACAAATGGGCAAGTAAAAAATTGATGTGGTATTACCGGCCAGAAGATTATAAATCCTATAACCGACAATCAAAAGATATTAACGATATTCGACTAAAATACGGAAGTGAAAAAGTAGCCATTAAAAAATCTAAAATGATCGCATAAAGGAAATAAAATGAAACAATATAGCAAAATAACCTACATAACCAGAAAAGAAGCTCTAGTGAAACAGGGCTTCGATTACAAAACAGCCCTGAAATTGGCTTGGGAATTAACCGAACAAGCGCATAAAAACCAAATAAATAAAAAAGAAGAATATATTTTTAATCGTCTTGAAGCTCGTAATAATCAGCACTAACATATTTTATAACGTCACCGAAATTCTTAATCAAGACTTTGTAAAATAGCTTTTTAACCAGTAAAGTTTTCCCACCGCTTAATAATAACATCACCATATTTTTCATCTAACTCCATCATGTAACATTTTCTGCTCAACTTATAAATCATTTTCTGTAATTTTGATTTTATAATTAAATCAAACCCCAATATATTGAAAAGAAGCTGTTAATCTAGAGGCACTACCAGATTTTTGGAATGATTGCTTACTTTGTACTGGCGCATGTCCGGGTGATCTTGTCATAACCCAGTTTTTAGATTTGCAACGGCTTGCGATCATTGCAGGGTGTGAAGTCGTACTGATATACGTTTTTCCACGTTCTTTATAATATGCACCAGCAAAGTCAGAAATGGCGTTACCAAGTCCGATCCCTTGATAATCTGGCAATATAACCGTTCTATGCCCCTTATAGCAGTTCTTTTTATGTGGGTGTGGGAAAGGTAGAACCGCAGCGAAAGCAACAGGTTCATCATTTATTAATCCAACAAAACAAGTCGATGCTTTATTCACGTCTGCGCTTAAATAATGATTATCTTTAAACAATTGCCACGCTTTATAATGACATTGGAATATCTCGAACTTAATTTCTGGTCGCCTAAGACACCCCCATTTAAATTCATTTGTGGAAATATCCAATACCCAATCTGGCTGTAACCATTCTTCGATATCATAATGACACGTTACAGCAACGAACTTTTTTGTTTGTTTACGTAGGAATTTTGATATTGCAACGCTTGAAACTTTCGCAACGGCACGATCAACAACAGAAGTAAACTCATCGAATATGATTAATTTCTTATCATCAAGTAAACATCTAGCTACTTCGGCTCTGAATTTTTGACCATTACTCAAAACAGCATAAGGAAGTAACCAATGAGGAGGTGAACTAAAACCAACATGCGATAATGAATCTGTGATATTTTTAATCGATACCGAAGCATCAAAATCATCAAGTAAATTGCTTTTTGACCATTCATAACCTTTATGGTAAAACTCCTCCCCAAATATTTTTTTCGCCATGGTTGTTTTACCAGTACCCGAAGCACCGACAATCAACCCGATCTGCCAATCTTTATTCTCGATTGGCACATTGATATCCCATTCTTTTTTTAATTTCTCATTGACGGGTACATCAAATAATCCAGCTACTTTTTCACTTCTAAAAGTTGGCTTATATTCAATTTCTACTACATGCTTAAAATTCGGCATTTTAATCCTTCTTCTTGAAAGCGATTAAATAAAGATTCTTGCTCGTCTTCGTTACTGCACTCAATG
>JGI1221J13441_10000648_pt1 | contig 15315 bp, 16 predicted proteins | sample LakVidmifraction_4_FD_13441 | JGI IMG/M metagenome (IMG submission 13441) | reverse complement strand
AGCGGCAGCGAACGCCATGGATCTGGATGTACGGCTGGCGGAGCTGGGGGGCTAAAGCCGGTCGGCCAGGGAGTTTACTTTATACATAATATCACAGGGGATACTTAATGACTTCACAACACCCACCTGACGTACAGGAAATTCTTGACAACTTTAAAAGAGCTGAACTTAAACTAGTTGTTAAAGAAGCTATTAAAGAGTGGCTAGATGAACAAGCCACGAAGATGGGTAGGTGGTCTATAAGATTTATTGCTCTATCAGCATTAGGGGCATTAGCTTACTTTATTTTAATATCTAATGGTTGGAACAAGTCATGATAGAAGGTTTAGATATTTATCCAGACTTTCTTCCTAATGTAGACAAGATACGAAAGCACGCTTTACTGTCTGAGTTTAGAGACTTTAATGGGCCTGATGGGGAGACTTATAAACGGGTAGCTGTTTTAAATGTTCCAGGGGTTCAAGCTAAGTTAGAAGAACTTTATGGGCCTATTCATATGTTAGGCCAAGGGTATAGATTAAACTATACAAGTGAACTTCCAAATCATTCTATCCATTCAGACTTAGGTTGGGGCACACGAGCTTTAGTATATTATCTATCAGAAGGTCGTGGAGGTACGGCGTTTTGGAAGCATCATAAGACTCAAGCTATTGACATATATGCAGATGATGTAGATTTACTATACAAGGTTAAGGATGACTGGAATAATGTAGACGCATGGGAAATGCGGTATCAAGTAGATATGATGTATGGTACTGCTATAGTTTATAACAGTTCGTTGTTCCACTCTAGATGGCCTTTCCCGGCTTTCGGTACAACCCCAGAAACGGGTAGACTAATTGCTGTAGCCTTCTTCACTCCGGAGAGTGATTTATGATTCGCAAGGTTATGTATAAAGATCTAAACACAGTACTTCAAAGTGCTGCAAAGTTCTACCCAACCACGCACTACGCAGAAACAGATGAGCTTGATGTAGACAGTGTTACTGATGTAATTATGGACCTAATTGATAATGGAGTTTTTCTGTTAGATGAAACAGATGATGGGGCGTTCACAGGTATGATTGGAATAGTTGCTCACCCATTCTTGTTTAATAGAAACAACATTAAAGGTTATGAGCTTATCTGGTGGGTTGAACCTGCTTATCAACACACAGGTATTGGTATACAGTTGTTAGCCGAAGCGGCGGCACTATGTAAAGCTAAAGGAATCAACGCTATTCAGATGACTCATATGACTACCAGCCCCCCGCAAGCAGCTAAAGCGTTAGTAAAAGCTGGGTACTTCCACAGCGAAAGCTCCTACACATTGAGGCTATAACTATGGGCGTTGTCACCGCAGCAATAATCGGAACTGCTGGTTCACTGTACGCACAGAATCGAGCAAAAAAAGCGCAGAAAGATCAAAACAAAGCTATCGCATCGGCACAGGAAGGGGCCGACCCCTTTGGAGATTACCGCGCAGGGGCCTCCGAACGCTTAAATAATCTTTCTACTAACCCTGATAGTATCCGAGACTCTGGAGTTTGGAAAGCTAGGATGCAGGCAGCAGAAAGAACTATGGCATCTCAGGGTTATACCGGCTCAGGTAATGCTATGATAGCTGCGGCAGACGCTGGAGCATCTGCGTATCAGCAAGAGTTTGATAATCTTGCTAGATTGTCTGGGGCTGATGTAGGTATTCAGTCTAAGGCTGGAGTATCTACTGCTGGGTTTGGGGCTAGGCAGGCAAGCAGCGATCAGAACATTAGTGCTATTTCTGGCGTAGCAAATAACTTAGGTAACCTTGTTACTACAATTGGTGGAAGGTTTAATAAGCCTGCTACCGCTGGAGGTGGGTGATGCCCGTTGATCTTTCAGATATTGGCCTTCGTGGTATTAGGGCTGGGCAGGATACGCTAGATCAAATTGAGCAGCGTAAGGTTTCTACTCTTGCGCGTCAAGCTACTCAAATCGAGATGGACACTAAAGCTAAGGAAGAAGCTCTTAGCATGGAAGCATCTCGAAGAATTAGTGAACTAGCTGGCGGTGGATACCGCAGTCCTTCAAGTTTGTTTTCAGGCGTTGATGAAAATAGTAGTCTTGCTACTCCACTTGAAATTACTGCTGATGTATTTATGCGAGGGGGTGCCCCTAAGCAAGGCATGGATTATCTTAAAGCTGCTTCACAGATCAGCAAAGATGAATCTACCATCCGTAAGCAGGAGCTGGATGGAAAGAAGGTTAAGCTTGAAACAGTACTTAAGACGGCAGACGTAGTGAGTCGGACTATCGGTGTCGCGCAGAATGATTCAGAATGGCGATGGGGGTTGCGGCAGCTACGGGAGCAAGAGGCGCTTCCGCCGGAGATGCTAGATCAGCTTGACGCAATGGACTTTGACCCAGAGGTAGCTGAGTACCTTAACCAACAGGCCATCTCGGCCGCAGCTCGTGCCAATATGGATATGACTGCTACACAGAGAGACTTCACAAATAGAAATACTACTGAGCGTACTAGGCTAGCAGTACTGTCACAAGAAAACTCAGATGCACGACTGGAGCTAGCAAGGCAAGCTGCTGATAGACAAGATAAAGCAGGTTCATCTGCATCAGCCCCTAACAATCAAGAGCTATCATCAGTTACAGCGGCAGTAATTTCTCAGGTATACGAAGGGACGGCTCCTAAGAAAGGTGACCCCGCACTACAAGCAGGTGCCGCTTCCATTGCATCTAGGGCTAAGCAACTTGTAAAGGATGACAAATCAATCAACTGGCAGACTGCCGTTAACAGGGCTATTATTGAAAGTCAATCTAACGGAGAGTGGGGAGACCGGCTTGAAGAGAAGTCTTTAGGGACAAGTCTATTTGGTAGAGATGTTGACGGAAAAAACTTTGATGGAACTGGCAGGACGTTGGATGAAGCTATCCCTATGCCTATGACTAAGGCCGGAGCGCCTGACGTAAGCAAGTTAAAGAAAGGTCGTTACTATATCACAGCCCAAGGCCCTGGCAGATTTACTGGTGAGGGGTTTGAGGTTGCCGAATAACAAGTGGTGTTCCAATTTGGAACAATAGGGGTGTTGCATGGTTACTAAAATTATCTCGCTGCAGGATGCCTTCGGAGCGCTCGCCCCAAAAGATGAGCCGTTCCCTACGCTTGTTCCAGCAGATAGATTAGGAAAGAAAAAGGCTGCGGCAGAAAGTCAGGCAGCATCTACACTCTCTACGAATTCAAAGAAAGCGCAGGCAGATTATAAGTCCTTCGCAGAAGAACTAGGCTTTAATCTTTCTAGCACTATTAGGCCCGTAATTAAAGCTGGTGCCGGCAGCAAATCACAACACCCTAAAGGAACTGCTGCTGACTACAGCGTTAAGGGCAAGTCTCGGAAAGATATTGATGCCTTGATTGATCGTGGGCGAGCTGCTGGTTATGAAGTTATAGACGAGAGTACCGGTAAGACGGGAACAGGTCCTCATATTCATATGGAGCTTCCCCGTAATGCTAGGCTCGCCGCAGATGATAATAGCGATAACCCTACCGTAGGCGGTATGGCAGACACTGATCGGAATAAACAAGCGGCTGGAGGAACTAAAGTTATCTCTATGAATGAGGCCTTTGGTGCTATGGCACCTAAAGGACCCCCTCTTCCAGATGACGAAGGCTTCTTTAGTAATGCAGGTAACGCTATAGCTGATGTAGCTAAGCGAGGCTTTGCTGCTGTCATGGAAGAGGTTAAGAATCCTTCAAGGGGGCAATTTGTAAAGCGTACTCAGGAAGAGATTGACTACATCAAGGCGCAGGAAGATAAAGACTTAGGCTTTTTGACTAAGCTTGTTCCTGATCGTATGCGTAATAATAGTCTTAAGAATACACGAGGTATGTCTACTGAGGAGGAGCTGGGGCGAGTTCAAGAACAGATCGCTAAAGACGATGCAGAGGCTGAAGCTCGCGGCAGTGATGCTGATGTTCCTTGGTGGCAGCAGTTCATTGAGACTGTCGGCAATCCTATTGATGCCATTCTAAACGAAAGCATTCCTGCTAATGTTCTAAAAGGAATCTCTCGCGCACCTGCCATGGAACGTGAGAGGTACAATACTGTTCGGCAGGTTCTACAAGAGCAGAACATTGTAGACAACCCAAGCAAGTTTCCTGCGTCTGCTGTGGAAGCCGCACAGAAAGGTATTGACACTCGCGCAGAGAAACAAGACCCTACCATAAGGGCAACTTGGGACGCGCTGAAACAAGCTGCTACAGAAAGTCCTACAAGGTTTGCAGGACAGCTTACTCGTGCATTGCTAGCGGACCCGTACATGGTAGCAGCCCCTCTTGGTATGGGGGCTAAGCCTATCCAACTCGTGGCAGGCGCTAGAACTCTTGGCAAGCTTGCTCAAACCGCTGACAAAGTTATTGATGGTGCTATTACTGGTGCAAGCCTTAATGTTGGTATAGAGGCCGCACATCAGATGGCTAATATGTCCACAGTAAGCTCAGGCGAAGTAAAGTTTGCAGCTATTGCTGGCGGACTTATGAGCGGTGGATCATCTCTAATCTTTAGCCGTGGTGTTAGGGCTAAGGCTATGAGTAAGGAAGCAAGAGATCTTAACGGAAAGCTTGATGAAGCTCTCTTAAGGGATGAGGCTGCATATGAAGTAACAATCGAGAGCGCTGTAAAGGAAGCGCCAGACCCTCGCGTTCCTACTGAAATGCAGCAGAAGATTAACGATATGCTTGGCATAACTTCCAAGACTGATCGTGCCAAGTGGATCGAGGCCCGACGCAAGGAAGTCAAAGCATCCTTCAAAACCGACTCAGATTATGCAGACTACTTATCCTTCCTTGCAGAGGAACGCGTAACTCAGGCCGGAGCATGGGCAGCGAGGCAGGCCGAGAAGGCCGCCGAGGTCGAGGTCGCTTCCACGAGGTCCGCAGCTTTTGATGCTGCCGAGTCCGCGAAGCTTCAGGACTTCTCTGAAAACTTCGACAAGGCTATCAACGCTAGGGATGACGCAGAGATTGCTAAGCTTCAGGAAATCGCACAAGCTGAGGACATTCAACTTGATGCTGTCGCTAAGATGGATATGAACGAAGCCTTTGAAGCTACTCTTAGTAAGGACACTCCAGCTATTGCTCGCGCACTTAATCGTGCAGCTAAGCGTGACGCAGCTACTCGTACACCTAAGTGGCAACGTGGTGAAGTTGATCCAGTGTTGCTTACTCGTATCGGTTTAGGCGCTGCTGGTGTAGCTGGCGGTATCGCGCTATCTGAGGAAGATCATAAGTTCGCTGGTGGATTTCTTGGCGGTTTGACAGGACTGTTTATTCCCGGTGGCGGCAGAGTTAGTGTCGCTAGTCGGATGCGGCAGAGTGGTGCTGTAGGCGCTGATGGTAATATCCTTGGACTTGTACTTAGTAAGGCTGATGATACTGCTATTAAGTGGGGTGTAGACAAACTTGAGGGAGAGGTTGCTGTTATCAAGAAGGCCCAAGCTGGAGACGCTAAAGCTTTTGAGCAGTTGTTTAATCAGTATATGCCTCGTCTTACTAGGGCTGCTCGTTCTTATACACGGAGCAGCGGGGCGAAGCTAGGCATTGAAGCTGAGGACGTAGCACAGGAAGCTTTTATTAAAGCCTTTCAGAACCTTGAAAGTTTTGACCCGACTAAGAGTGAGTTCTATACTTGGCTTCATACTATTATGAAGAACCGAGGACTCAATGTAATCAGAGACTCTAAGGTTGACCCTGATGTAACGTCAATAAGTTCCAGTAAAGTTGACTATGGTAATGGTGAGGAGCCGGGGGCTAACATTGCAAGAGAGGCTGACACCGCTAACCCTGATGCAGAAACTCCTGAGTACATGGCTGAGGTAGCAGAGGTAGAACGTAAGCTTAATCATGCACTGGAAAGCTTGCCTAAGGCTATCCATGAAGCTGTTGTAATGAAAGAGCTTGGTGGGTATACTGATCTTGAAATCAGTGATATGACTGGCACTCCTATTGAGACAGTTAGGTCTAGGCTTAAGCGCGGTCGTAGTATGATTGAAGATTCTATGGCTAAGGGCTATGGGGCTACCAAGACTCCTAAGAGTCCCGGAGGTCGTCAAGCTGGTGAGATTGACCCAAGGCTTCTTAAGGTCGGCGCACTAGCTACAATCGGAGCAGGTGTAGGCGCTTACCTCAATGATGAAAACAAGTTACTTGCTGCTGGTATAGGAGCCCTTGCTCCTGTTGCTCTAATGATGAGGGGTAAGGGCGGACAGACTCTCGGTAATAGTATCACCAAAACACTGGACTATGGCACTGGTATAGTATCAACTCGCATCAAGAATATATCTGAAGGTATTTGGCGTAGATCTATTGAGCATGAACGAGTAGTTCTTCGAGACACTCACAAGCACATGAAGGCCGTTGACCCTTTCTTGGTTATGCTTGAGAAGATGCCCGCAGACATTAAGGGAGTTATTACTCGTGCTATTCTGACAGGTGATGGAGCTGTTACTACTAGGCTTATTGATGCTATTAATAACCCACAACTCAAAGAACACTGGGCAGCTGTACGAGGTACGCTAGACAGTCTACGCGATCAGCTTGTGCATCTTAAGCGCTTTAAGCTTAAGGATATGGAATACTTCCCTCGTGTCGTTACAGACTACGATGGATTGCTTAGGCACTTAGGTAGCGAGAATGGTTCGTATCTTGCGGGTATTATTAAGCAAGCGGACGCAGCAGCTATTCGTAAAAGAGGTACAGGTCTTACAGAGCTTGAGCGTTCTTTGCTTATTAATAAAGCTTTGATGGGTGACCCTAAGCTTGGCGGTCAGCCAGGGTTTGCAAAGAGTCGACGTATTCAGGAGATTACTCCAGAACTTCAGAAGTTCTATGCTAGCCCTGTTGAAAGCTTACACAGTTATATTAGGGCTGCTGTTGAGGATATTGAGCGGGCAAAGTTCTTTGGCAAAGACTTGAAGGTTGTAGAAAAAGATGGCGTAGAATATACTAATACTGATGCGTCCATTGGGCATATGGTGGATAACCTTCTTGTAGCAGGTAAGCTAGACCAAGCAGGAGCAGAGGAACTTTCAAGCCTGCTTAAGTCTCGATTCCTTAACGGAGAACGTCCACCTAATGAGATTGTTCAGTGGTCTAAGAATATGAGTTATGCCGGTCTGCTAGGTAATCCATTATCTGCTATAACCCAGTTCGGTGATATTATTATTCAGACGTACACCCAAGACATACGATCAACACTAAGCGCGCTGGCCCGAAGTCTTACTGGTCGAAAGATTGTAAGCATGAAAGACTTTGGTTTGGTAGATCACATCGCTCAAGAGTTTGTAAGCACTACAAGAAGTTCTAAGTTTCTTAATAATATGTTTAAGTACTCAGGCTTCTCGGCTGTTGATAGAATTGGCAAAGACGTAGCACTTAATGCAGCTATTATTCGTGCATCAAGATTGTCTAAGTCAGAGAATGGACTCGCAGAACTTACCAGAAAATGGGGAGGTGCGTTAAATCCAGATGAGCTGAAGCAACTTGTTAAGGATCTACAATCGGGAACAAGGTCTGATCTTGTTAACTCAATAGCATTTGCCGAGCTTTCTCGTACACAACCTATCACTAGACTGGAACTTCCACAAGCTTATTTAGATAATCCAAATGGAAGAATCCTGTACCAGTTTAAGACGTTCATGCTTAAGCAGATGGACGTAGTTAGGCGGGATGCTTATGGAGAAATTAAGAAAGGAAACGTCGCTAAAGGATTGCGAAACCTTGCAGAGTTTGGTGTTGTCTTAGGTGTTGCGGGAACAACTACTGATAAGATTAAAGACATTCTTAGAGGGGAAGAGCTTACACTTAGTGGAAGTGATTTAGGTCTTAACATGATAAAGACCTTTGGGTTGTCTGAGTACCTCCTCGATCAAGCATTGGGCGTCAGTAAGGAAGANGCTGAGGANCGGCGAGANGACGGAAAGAAGTTTGCAAGAACTCAAAANGCTGAACCTGCTAAAGCTGTTGTAGGGGCAATACTTCCACCAGTTAAAATGTTTGATGAGATTGTTAGAGCCGACCCAAAAGCAGTAAGATACATCCCGCTTATTGGGCCATTCTTGTACCAACGGATGAAGGAGGAATCTGATGAGTAAGGGGCGTGCAGACTACTTGGCGCTTGGTGACTACAACGTAGTCTGCGACTACTGCGGGAAAAAGCGAAAAGCGTCGTCGCTAAAACAGAACTGGGAGGGGCTGAGGGTCTGCCCTGAACATTGGGAACCTAGGCAGCCGCAGGATTTCGTGAGGGGTGTACAGGATAATCAAGTACCTGCATGGACTAGGCCTCAACCAGCAGATGTTTTTGTAGTAGGTTCCCCTGAGCATATTATAGCACAACCGGGGGACTATCCAATAACAGGAGATACGTGATGGGCAGTATTTTTCTATCGGCAGGGCATGGAGGCGCTGACCCCGGAGCTGTAGCTAATGGACGCAGAGAGGCGGACCTTGCAGTAGATATGCGTAACATGGTAGCGTTTTATGTAGAACGTGCAGGGGTTAAGTACGAGACAGATGGTAAGCTTAAGATCAATGACCCTCTTAGGCGTGCCGTCGTACAGGCCCGTAAGCATACACTGGCTATTGAGTTTCACTGTAATGCTGCAACTAGTCATGCAAGTGGAGTAGAGACTTTGTCTGCTCCAAAGGACTACAAGCTAGGGATTGCTTTGTGTCAAGTTGTAGCTGACTGCTTAGCCATTAAGAACCGAGGGGCTAAACCTGAAAACGCTGGACAACATCACAGGCTAGCGTTCGTACAAGCAGGGGGTATTATTATGGAGATGCTGTTTATTACTAACAAGAGTGACCTTGCTAACTACGACAAGTATAAATGGCTGGCAGCTCGTTCAATATCAGAAGTTTTAATTAAGGAGATTCGCTATGGGAAAGGTGCTAGTAGATAACTGGCGGGACTGTTGGAAGATGTATACGATTCAGTTCTGGATTGTTGTAGGTTATGTTCCAGAGCTTATGGCAACTCTTTCAAGTGATGTAAAGGATTATTTGCCGGAGTCTTTGCGAGGTATGTTAGCCATTGTTGCTACTATATCAATCATGCTTAGACTTAAGAAACAAAATAACATTACTAATAAAGAGCTTGATACTAAGAAGGATAAGTAATGAACCCATACTGGATAGCTGTAAAAGCAGCAGTCAAAAAAATACCGCCTTGGCTATGGGTAGCCTTGGCGGCACTCTTTGTAGTTCTTATCTATGGACGCTTACAGTTTAATCATGGTAAAGATACAGTACAAAAAGAGTGGGGCGAGTCTCGTGCTAAGGGAAAGGTTATTGTAGATCAACTAAAAGCAGATCAGGCTAAGATAACTACGGTAACTGTTACTGAGTACGTTGATAGGTTAAAGATCATTCGAGAAAAAGGTGCTACTATTTATGAGAAAATACCTGTCTATATCCCTAGGGATACTCCTGACCTGCCCGCTGGTTTCAGGCTGCTCCACGACGCAGGTGCAACTAACACCGTTCCCGCAAGCCCCTTTGCCTTTGCTGGAGCGCCCGTCGAAGTTGCAACCGCTACCCGCACCATCACCGGAAACTACCTCACCTGCCATGAGACTTCAGCGCGGTTAGTAAGTCTTCAAGACTGGGTGGAACGGCAGCGGTCGATTTACCTGGAGAAATGTAAACAGCCAGGAGTTGATTGCAGTGNGGNCAGTTAGCTAAAATCCGTTCCTCGTTTTCATTAACCCCTACTTCGGTAGGGGTTTCTTTTTGTGTGTCAGTTTTCATTATAAGGTACTCCACAACATATACAGTAAATTTCTTTAGGCGTTATTTTGAATAGTTCATTTCCACAGTTACACTCCCACGAGTATCCTATTCTATCTACGGGCCCTGCCAACCTTCCCATTAGTAGTGTACATGCAGGACATTCTAGCCACACAGTACCTACAGGAGCTACATATATCCATTCATGCTTACAACTTAAACACTTAGCTATACCACTAAGATGCTCATCATTAACTTCTTGTTTACATGGGAAAGGGATTATGCTATCCATTATGTTTACCTTGTGTTCCAAATTGGAACAGTAGTTATTCACGACCAGAAACTAGCATCCTTACCTGCCTGTTTTATAGCTGCACATAATTCACGATGCCGTCGCTCAGCAATTTCGTATGCTTCATAATGGTCTTTCCATATCTTAAAATCTTCTGCGGATAGCTTTTCTTGCGTTGATGCAAAGAGTCTTTTTCGACACTCATGCTGACGCTGCGCAATAGTAAGTCCAGCTAAAAAGGCTACGATCATATTAGTCTCCAATCCACGTATACATCTTATCTTGCATTTCAGGAAGCAATCGTATCTTAAGAACTCCCATCTGTTGTAGCGTCTGTTCAATTCCGGTTAGCGTCATTGGGTCAACGTCCCGGTAGAACTTAGCCAGCAACGCCTTACGTGTAGTCGTACCCATACTGCGAATGTAGTCTTGAATGTCGTTAGTCTCACCACTGTAGCGAGCCTTACCTAGGCCGCCAAAGGTCTTGTGCATTTGTTCTTCGGCACCAGTTAGAAGCGTTAAGGCTTCATTAAAGTCTGCGCCCGTTATCTTTAAGTCATCGCCTCGACCCGCACTACATATCATCATAATCTTTTGAAGGTGGGTAGCCCTGCGTTCACAGTAACCTGCGAACCTTGTATCAGTAATAGCCGGCTGCCCATTAGACAATGCTTGGTCCTGTTCAATATACCATGCTACATATTTGTCTTTTCCTTCTTCATCAAACTTCATCTCTCCAGCAAGTTGTGATACCCGCTCAAGGTCCAATCGTAACTTCTCTCCAAGCTCTACTTCTTCCTTGGTCATATAGTATTCAGGAACAATCTTTCTTTTTCTTTCCTCCACAATGAAGATGATGCGGCTAGTAAATCCACCGCCCAATGCTTCCTGTGGAATCATACTTTGAATCCAGTCAGGAGCAGTTCCCCCGAGTAGATTAAGACACAGCCCTTGTAAGGTATCCTTACCTCGACCGACAGTTTCGTACTCCCAATCATCTTTGGAGTCGTACCAGTCAGTAAGGTTGGAGAGGTAAGCAATGTCACCTTGTCCAAGAAAGACACTAAGCTCTTCAGAAAAGGCTGTAATGGAACAGTGAAACTTAATCTTGCCATCGGTAGGGTCCATGTAATTTGCTGCGGCCCGTTTCATAGCCAGAATCATCGCCTGTCTACCTGAGCTAGATTCCGGAGCAACGCTCAAATTTGGAACCTGCTTTAAGAAATCTTTAGCGATGCCGATAGCTACACCCTTTCGTGTTCTACCTGATGGGCCAATCAGAACGGTGTATAAGTTCGGATAAATAACTCGGCCCATTCCCCATCTTAAATACACCCTTCGTTGTAATGCGCCTGCGAGTACTGATAGTCCTGCCCAACGATGGTAGGACGTAGGACTCTCAGTATTCTCAGTATACACTAAATAATTACTGAGCCATCCCGGTAGTTCCCGCGACATCTTCCCATCCCTTTAGTAGTCGTATGAATTCTTCATGGGTGTCACACTCAACCATGCCTAGGGGATTCCTGTCTTTGTGTTCACCGCCCCAGTTCATACCGAACTTAAAGTCAGACGCTATCTTAAATGTTCGGCCTGTTGCCGTAATATCAGGGCTTGTGTAGTCAATCACCTTGTTAATCATATTCTCAAACTTCATACGGTCTCTGACAACTTCAATAGGAATCTGCATTAGCACTGAGTCATGCACCTGTGCTAGCACATCTATGTTGTAGCCCTTAGCCCCACACAATTCAGCATCGTTATAAATACTAATCAAGCCTTTGTTCAAAGAATCTACCACGGTGGACTGAGGTAACATGGAATAGGCAGACTTCCACAACTTATCATTCCACATTCCCATGAACCTAACAGTTCTACCAAAGCAGTTTGTTAGTGTTCGAGACTTTTGCAACTCTCTTACTACCCATGTATACCAGATGCGGATACCGGGATAGATAAGATGGTACATACTTACAATTCGTTTAGCTTCGCTTTGATCAATCTCATTAATGAGAGCGAATCCGTTCGGACCTTCATCGTAATTAAGTCCGTGGTTTGACTTCTTTCCACACTGACGGAGTGACATACCTCGGGGCCAGCCGCTTGAGAAATGAGGGCTAACTCTCGGGTCACTAAGTCTAATTTCCCTGATGGCATCTGTATCAGTAGTGTGGCCAACTAATTTATGCTCATACTGTACGACCTCGGCAGGCACACTAAACATTAGACTCGCTGTGTGAACGTGTACGTCAGTACCATTTTCAATAGCGGCGATCATGTTAGCATCGCCCGTTTGATAAGCTACGACCACCCACTCGGCCTGTCGTTTATCCACTTCCACAAAGCAGTAACCATCGTCTGGAACCAAGAACTTCTTGAACTCCTGCGGGAGGTTTTGGAAATTCGTACCTGTTCCAAAGACAGTCTTGCTTGAGGAAAGACGACCAAACTTAGTACCCCGTGGGTTGTAGGAACCTCGCAACCTATTGTCTTTGTCGAACTCAAGGTTGAGATAAGTTCCATACAGTTTCCCGAGGCCCCTAATATCTTGTACAAGTTTTGCTTGTCGTAGTCCAGGTCTAGATACAGTACCACGCACGAGTCTTTGAAGAGCCATATCATCGACTGTTGGGGTACCTTCCTTTCCCTTGATAACGGGTATTCCAAGTTCACTGTAAAAGTACGCCTGACAATCTTTGGGACTGTTGACATTTAAAGGTCTCCCGCAGAGGCTATCCAACTCACGTTGTTTCTCTGCCATAGATTTAAGTACATCAATCTTAGTCTCTTCCAGTAACGAATGGCTAACCTTAACTCCCCGAGTCTGCATAAACATGAGGACCTCGAACAAGTCTATAGTAAGCTTATACGCCGGAAGGAACTCCCCCTGAAGGTCCGCCCAAAAGCTATTGTGAATCTCTAGCGTACACGCACTGTCAAGCGCGGAGTACTTTAGAAAATTTTCATCCATCCTCATATCTTAGTCCTCACACTTTCCCGTAGAGCAGCTAGTTCCAAGGTACAAATTATAAGCTATGTAATTCTGTGTTGCTATTTCAGCACTAATAAAAGGTCCATGATGTTCAGCGTCTATATCACACCAGTAATACCACAGGCCCGCTTCCATATGGTCTGTCGTAATTTTAGCCATAAAAACAGGACTAACTTTCATCTTTGATATTCTCGAACTTAACGGTATCCTTCCAGTACTCTTGTGCGCCACAGTAAATGCTGCCCAAGAATCCTAGCCCCTTTGGTAGCTCGGGATACATGACGCTGTGCGCGATCATAGTATCTCTGATGTTCCCCCGGACTATCAAACCAATGTTAGCAAGCATAAACTGAATATCAAAGATAGCATTTTGAAGTACCTTCTCACTCTTTGGATTGCCTACGACACGTTGAATAGCCCGCCATATAAGTACTTCTTCATCCTCCGTCCAACCTTGCGGCCGAAAGACTGTCTCACCAAGAGGAATCACACACCCTATATCCGGGGTCGACGAGAAGGAAATACAAGCAACCTCAAAGTTAATAACCTCAATGTCAAACGAGACTATGTCCTGATTCTCATAGTACTCCAACCAATTCAGCGCCTCCTCAACCGTCGCATAGTTATAAATCAACTGACGCTCAGGCCTAATCAACTCCGGCATGTAGCTCTGAATCTTAGCCTTCTTCAAATCAGCTATCATCATGTGCCGGTAGGTGTAGTTTGTGTAACTGGCATTTCCAGGAGCGTGTGTAGGAATTACCTTGCGAACCCTCGCCGTACCCTTAGAGGGAAACACATACCCTCGGTACGCGTGGAGCTTGGCGGAGCCGCAGAGCGCGGCGAAGGCGGCCTTTCCGCAGGCCACAATCACGTTGGCGTCGAGGCCGTTGATCTCCTGAATCAGGCGGTCTACATGAGCAAGGCCCTCGGCTGTGAACCTTCCAGTAGACTCGCTGAAGAAGTCCGGAGCCGGTCCATCTTTCTTGGTAGGCTTCATACTTGACTTACTCTTAAAAACTGTAGTCAGGTAAAGCTCACCTTTGATTAAGCCCGCACCATGTATGCACTGTTCCAGTACGGTTCCCGGCGGACCTTGAAACGGTAACAAGGCCCTATCATCAAAGTTGTTTGTATAGTCCCCGACTATAGCTATCTTAGCAGAAGTCTTTCCTGCGCCGGGGACGGTACGCTTTTGTGCTAGTGGTGGAAAGAAAGACATACCTCATCCTTTGTTGTTTATATGTCAGGGGTAACTGTCAGCAGAGCCCTCGCATCTTCTTCAGCGGCAAGCATGAACTTAGACTTGTACTCACCATTGAGGTCGAAACCAAATCCCTTAAGACCAAGATTGTAGATAGCTCGAAGTGTAGCACCGCTTCCGAGGAAAGGAATGAATACATTTGTTCTACCGACGGTAAGGGTGTTGAGAATCTCTTCGATAAGTTGTACAGGTCGTTCGGTAGGATGGTATCTTTTCTGACTCGCCACCCCGGCGAATTCAAAGACATTAGACCTTCCTCGCTCAACCATAACTGGATTACCCTTGCGGCAGAGTAAGAAGGGTTCGTAACATCTTGCAAAGTATTTCTCCGGTTGCATAGTCTGGCCATTTTTCTTCACCCAGATTGCGGGGATTTCATCTACTGCCCATCCAGCGGNTCGCAACGAAGCCAAGACTTCGGTATGCCAAGTTGGTCCGTACCAGAATACAAGCCAACAGTCTTTCCCGGCAACTCGAAATAACTCGGAGGACAGACGCGTAAGGAAGTCTTGGTACTTATCACCAGCCACCTCTTCGTAGCTGTGTACACGAGACGTCGGGCTCTCACTACGGGCCCTCTGTTCATTCAGATCAATTCCATAGGGAGGGTCACACTCAATCAGATCAATGTGTCCGTTAGTACGCAAACCTTCCATACCTGCGAACACATCACCTATATGGTAGTTATCATTGGCAAGGCGCAGCGTATCCTTCATGCCGCGAGACATACCTATGTTACCATCAGTAGCCTCAATGCTTGTTTGCTGCCGTCTGCGGAGCTCATCGACAATAGCATCGCCTTCCATCTTCTTCAAGACTTTCAGGGCTTCATCAGCAGTCTTGAACGAACCCAGCTCTGGAAGAACTTCAATGGCTTTAGCCAACTGAATGTCTCGAGATACACCGGCTACACTTCTATCAAGGAGTTCGGCAGTCTTACGCCCCGACCAGTTGCTATCCTTGCTCTTATACAGTCGATCAATCTCACTCACAAGCGCAGCTTTTTCC
>JGI1221J13441_10000647_pt1 | contig 15328 bp, 15 predicted proteins | sample LakVidmifraction_4_FD_13441 | JGI IMG/M metagenome (IMG submission 13441) | reverse complement strand
GTTATTTCTTATTTGAGAGATGGCACTTTTCATACGAAGATAAAGCAATCTGAAGCAGCCGGTGCTAATCACTTACTCTATTGTTACAAAACTAAGAATGGCTCTTTGGATATCTGTACTAATTGATAGGCTCTAACAACGGAGTAGAGTCTTAAACTAGCTTTTCAATCATAACGTTTGGTCAAACCGTTGAGTTCTGTTGACATTTATCGCCGCTGCGCCAATTTTCAATTTTACAAGTCGCTGTATCTGCTCCTAGCCAATAAATTGAGCGTAAGTTAGTTTCTACTCAATGTTCTGTGCTGAGTTTATTCATTATTACTCATAATTTTTTATGAACATATGAGAGTTCAACTAAGCCTTTAGCAGTGTACCACAATATTTAATATGCTATATTATCAATGAAACCACAATATTTCGTTAAAAGTGACTTAATATGATTACTTATATTCGATTTAATAACTTCTACTCTTACCCAGAGTCTACTGAAGTATCATTTACTTTGGGTAAACAACCTACTAAGACTGACTATGACTTTTATGTTGATACCACGCAAGACCAGTATCGAGTAAATAAAGTCACCGCCATACTTGGCGCTAATGGCTCCGGTAAGACTCAACTGCTAAAAGCGATTGCCTTCTTGCGATGGTTTATGTGTAGGTCTGTGAATGAGCTCGATTCAGAGGAACCCATTTCTTTTAGCCAGTTTGCGCTAAGTGATAATGAGTTATCCGAGTTTGAATTTGGCTTTTTGCTTAAAAATATTGATGGTATTTATGATGAGTATCGCTACGAGCTGACTCTATCCCAAGATCGCGTGGTTAAAGAAGCCTTATACAAAAAGACCAGTAGCCAATTTAGTTATATATTTATACGTCATCATGAAGATGACCAACTAACCTATAAGCATCGCAACTTTGTTATCCCTTCTTTAGCCGATGATGTGAAAAAAAATGCCTCGCTTATCAGTTATGCTAATTTGCTCGATGAGCCATTGGCAGAAGCAATCGTTAATATGTTCAATCACTATAAAACTAACGTAGTCTCAATGGGTAGGCTTGGTAGCCTTAGCGAATCCATACCTGAAATGACGGAGCTATTTAATAATGATAATGCACTGAAGCTAACCGCTGAGAAGCTATTGTGTCAGTTCGACACAGGTATCGATCATATCAACATCAAAAAAGTATTGGTGATGAGTGAAGGTAAACAGAAAGAAATGCTACTACCCTTTGGCATTCACAAAGTGGGTGATAAAGAGTTTGAATTGATTATTTATGAAGAGTCTAATGGTACGCAATCTGCCTATAGCTTGCTTGGGCTTATACTTCCTGTCCTTAAGAACGGCGGTGTTGCCATTATCGATGAGCTCGATAATGATTTGCACCCTCTTCTTCTGCCTGCCATATTTGATTTATTCCGCTCATCGCATTACAACCCTCATAACGCTCAGCTTATCTTTAGTTGCCATACCCCTGAGGTATTTAACTTATTAAACAAACATCAAATTTATTTGGTAGAAAAATACGAGCAGGCTTCAGAAGCTTGGCGGCTTGATGATATGGAAGGGGTTCGTAATGATGACAACCTCTACGCTAAATATATGGCTGGCGCGTTTGACGCGATACCAAATCTATAAGGAGCTAGATTGTGGCAAAGCGTAAGCTGACTAGATCAGTCAACAAAACCACCCTACTCGTCATGGGTGAAGGTGAGCATGACAAGGCCTTTTTGAGCCATATGAAAGGGGTTTATCATGAAAGGCGCTCTGGTAGTAAAATAACCCTTGATTTCTCTAGTGGCGGGTCACCGCACGATATCATCAAAGACACAGTCAAAAAGAGCCGTCATGTTGGTTACGGCCAAAAATTTATCTTGATGGATAGCGATGTCCCTGTTAAGCCAAGATATTAAAGCAGCTAAAAATTCAGGCATTACCATCTTATATTCAGAACCGCTATGTTTGGAAGGTATGCTACTTAGCATACTTGCTCAAAGCATTCCTCATACTGCTCAAAAATGTAAAGGTGTTCTGCACCCTCAACTGTCTGATAATCCGGCTGTTGCAAGAAGCTACAACCTTTTGTTTTCCAAGCCAGTACTTGATAAGACCGATCATGCCACAATCGTAACGCTACGCACATTGTTAGGTGTTAAGCAAAAAAAATAGCTGCCTCACTTTTAAGTGAAACGGCTGACCCGCTCTCTAAGCTAGCCTTGATTCAATCTTAGCATTAATCCAATCAGCAATCTCACTCGCTACCCACACTACCCTTACTTTCGTGAGTTGTACCTTTTTGGGGAACGTTGGGTCATAGCAATCTGAGTATTCATTGATAAGCTCATATATTGTAGAACGGCTAAGACCAGTGTAGCCGCTAACACCTTTTATGCTTAGTAGCTGTGGGATGTGGTTGCACTCTTTGATTACAGGCTGTGTTAATTTAAGTTTTCCATGATTAGCTCCTTGTGAGTGATTGAGAGGGTTTCCTCTCATACAGTTAGGGAGTCCCATATTTTTTTACTGCATCCTATGCCGTCCTAACGCTTCCCTTTAGTAAGCGCATAAAAAGAAGGCGCTGAATAAATCAGCTCCTTCTTTTGCCGTATATATGTCTTAACTGACTTAGCTCACAGCCGTTACGCTCTGCCGTAAGCCTTTTTCAATACTGGTCACATCATGAGTACGACTGCCATTTTGCGCATGACCCTGCTGACTACGGCTAGCATCGCTTGCCTCTACCGGATAAAACTCTTCGACAACTTCAAACGCCTCCTCGCTATCGATCTCAAAGCACGAATTCACGTAGCCCTGTTTGGCAGCTGCTTCTAATGCTGCTTGATCAAAGCCGTGTTCGCTGAGGTCTGCATCGATCGTTTGTGCGTCTTGCACCGCCTGTTTTAGGTGAATACCGTCATGTAAGGTCAAGTCTACAAAGTAGATCGGTGTGCGATAGCTTTGGGTGGTGCTTTTACCGCGCAGGGTCAATCATGCAGTGCAACCGAAAATGAAAGAAGCACTGCATGATACCTGGATGGCTGAGCCGTGCGAGAAAGCCCATACACCAGGTTTGACAATATCTCTTTGGAAGAGTTATAGTCTGTAAAGACTATAATTTTTCTTTCATATATTGATTTTTTTAAAATATTTATTTATATCAATAATTTATGCTTTTTTACTCACTTCAGAAAGCATCTTATTTAGTGAGTTCTTTACTGCTGCACATGGAGTTCAGCAATAGAGTAAAATAGAAATAACCAAGGAAATGGATTTCATGACTTATCAAAAAGTAGACAATGAGGTATCCGCAAGCCAACAAGTAATTGATTGGCTGCAAGATTTTGATCAAGCCTTGCGTACAAAAAATATAGACAAAGTGGTTGAGTATTTTGAAACGGAAGGATGCTGGCGTGATTTAGTTTCCTTTACCTGGAATATAAAAACGCTAGAGGGGCAAGATGAAATTAGAGAAATGCTTTCACATACCCTAGAAACTACTGAACCATATAACTGGCAGCTTGATGAAGAAGCGGTAGAAAATGATGGGGTTATAGAAGCTTGGATAACCTTCAACACCAAGGTGGCGAAAGGCTATGGACATTTACGTCTGCGTAACGGCAAAGCTTGGACATTATTAACCACTATGGTTGAACTCAAAGATTTCCCTGAACAGCGTAAAAAATTACGTTCAAAAGGTGCTGAACATGGCGTTAACCCTAATCGTTTAACCTGGTTAGAAAAACGTCAACTTGAGGAAGAAAATCTTGGTTATAGCGAGCAGCCTTATTGCTTAGTTATTGGTGGTGGGCAAGGTGGTATAGGTCTAGGTGCTCGTTTACGGCAACTCGAAGTTCCGACAATTATCATTGATAAGCAACCGAAGCCAGGTGACACCTGGCGTAACCGCTATAAGTCATTATGTTTGCATGATCCTGTGTGGTACGACCACATGCCGTATCTTCCTTTTCCTGAGAACTGGCCAGTATTTACCCCAAAAGACAAAATTGGTGATTGGTTAGAAATGTACACTAAGCTTATGGAGTTAAACTATTGGGGATCGACTGAATGTATCAGCGCCGCTTTTGATGAAGAGTTACAACAGTGGAATGTAGAGGTTAACAGAGCAGGTGAACGTTTGGTATTGCATCCTAAACAGTTGGTTATGGCTACTGGTATGTCAGGATTGCCAAATACTCCTGAAATTCCTGGTATGGAAGATTTTGCCGGAGAGCAACAGCACTCTAGCCAACACCCAGGTGGTGAAGCTTATCAAGGAAAAAAATGTGTGGTGCTGGGTGCTAATAACTCGGCGCATGATATTTGTGCTGCCCTTTGGGAAAATGGCGCAGACGTCACTATGATACAACGCTCATCAACGCATATTATTAAGTCAGACACTATGATGGATTTGGTGTTAGGTGGTTTGTATTCAGAAGAAGCGGTTGAAAAAGGAATTACCACTTATAAGGCAGATCGGATTTTCGGTTCTATTCCTTTTAAAATTATGCCGCAATTTCATGAGCCTGTTTACCGTGAGGTAGCAGAGTTAGATGCTGATTTTTATAAAAAGCTAACCGATGCAGGCTTTATGCTCGACTTTGGTGAAGATCATACCGGTCTCTTTATGAAATATTTACGTCGAGGTTCTGGTTACTATATTGATGTCGGTGCTTCTGAGCTTGTAGCGGAAGGTAAAATAAAGCTTAAATCCAAAGTAAGTATTGATCATATTAAACCTAATTCAGTGGTACTAACTGATGGCACAGAGCTAGAAGCTGATTTAATTGTGTATGCCACTGGGTTTGGTTCCATGAATGATTGGGCTGCGAAAATAATTTCACAAGAAGTAGCCGATAAAGTCGGTAAGTGTTGGGGGCTAGGCTCAGATACAGCCAAAGACCCAGGCCCTTGGGAAGGCGAATTAAGAAATATGTGGAAGCCAACGCAGCAACAGGCATTATGGTTCCATGGCGGAAACTTGCATCAGTCTCGACATTACTCTCAATACTTATCGTTGCAGCTTAAAGCCAGAATGGAGGGTATAGAGACACCTGTTTATGGTTTACAAGAAGTTCATCACTTAAAGTAAGTTCAACATTACTACTGTGAGTAACTTATAAAAAAGGGTAAGTTTGATGGCCGTTCTTCTTGGTGTGTTTTTCACCATAAAAAGGGCAGTTTTTGATTCATGGCTTTGATTCCTTGCAAATATAGACAGTATATAGCTTTAACCTATACGACAGCATGAATTTTGTCCATTACACCATAACCTATGACTACTCATTTGAAATCTATACCATACTTCATAAAATAACCCCTGTAAGTAATGTCCAACTTACAGGGGCCAGCTCAAACCTTAGGACTAGACGAGGATTTTAATTAAGGGGATAAAATAGGACGATGGTCCCCTAATGGCTTCATGAGCTCGATCGCCATACCAACATTTAGTATTCTGGCTTCATCAAAAGCTCGACCTATAATTTGCAAGCCTACTGGCATGCCTTCAGTTATTCCTGCTGGTACCGAGAGCGCCGGTAAACCTGTTAAGTTACTTGGCCCAGTAAATCGAATACTGTTTTCAATATAACTGCCTATATTACCATTGATGTCTACCGTATCTTCTCCAATAGTTGGTGGTATGAGCGGCATAGTAGGTGTGATAATGACATCGACTTCTGATAAAGCTTGTACGAACTCTCTTTTAAGCTGGCGTCTCGCTTGCTGTGCTTGCAGATAATCAACACCAGAGAACAACTCACCAATTTCAAATAAAAGACGGATATCAGAACCGAAGTCGTTTGGACGAGTTTGCAGATTACGATGGTGAATAGTGGATGCTTCAGGCAAACCAGTTGCCAGTACCATCCATTCGGCATGACGTAAAGTAGGAATTGATACTGGTTTTATAACGGCACCCATCTTCTCTAGATCTGCAATACGATCCCGGACAATTTTTTCTACACGAGAATCTACATTCTTAAAAAAGTAATCTTCATTGATACCTATACGTAAGCCTTTAACACTCCCGTTTAGACCGCTAAGGTAGTCATTGACTGGTATATTTGCAGAGGTTGGATCTTTGATATCAAAACCAGAAATTATTGAGAGCATAGCTGCGGCATCTGCAACTGACTTGGCAATCGGCCCTACATGATCTAACGTCCACGCTAAAGGGTAAACACCATATTTACTGACTCGGCCGTGAGTGGGTTTTAACCCAACAATACCGCAGGAGGAAGATGGAATGCGAATAGAACCCGCTGTATCTGTACCCAAAGAGCTATAGGTACTGTGTGAGGCAACAGCGGCACCGGAGCCACCACTTGAACCACCAGGTATTTTTTCAGGATTCCATGGGTTATGCACGGCACCAAAGTGAGGGTTATTGTTGTCAGCACCCCAAGCGTATTCGTGCATATTTAACTTGCCAGTGAAAATCGCACCAGCTTCACGTAATTTTGCAGTTACGGTGGCATCACTTTCTGGGATAAAATCACCATGAACTTTAGATCCCATGGTAGTCAGTTCTTCGCCAAAGTATATATTGTCTTTTAGAGCAAGGGGAACGCCGTGTAAAACCCCTTTGTAGTTGCCCGCAGTGATTTCAGTTTCGGCTTCACGTGCACTTTCTAGTGCTTTATCAGCTGTAATAGAGATATAAGCATTGGTTTTGGGATTAATATGGTCGATATACTCCAAAATATTCTCGGTAACTTCTACAGGAGAGACTTCACGAGTCTTAATCAAATCTGCAAGTTCCGTGACGGTTTTTTCTAGTAATTCTTTATTCATGTTATTCATGATGATCGCCTCCAGCAATGTTAACTAATGAAATATCAGCGTCATCAAGAGCAACCCCTTCTAAGTCACCTTTCAATTGCTCGTACTGATTCCATTTCTGTTCAATGATCACTAAATGCTCATCGCTAGGATGGACGCCTTTAGCAGCTAGAGTGTCTCGTATAGATATACTCATCTCATATTCCTTTATTATTGATGAAAATAACGTAAAATTCGATGACGAATGCCAATATATAATCTAAATCTCAACCGTCATTTTTTGGCCTTGCTAAATCAATATACGGTCTGACCTGATACCTGTCAATGACCATTCAAGCTTACTTCAGGATAGTTTTATGACGGTAACGAAATAACCTATAAGCATCAGAACTTTGTTATTCCTTCTTTAGCCGATGATGTGAAAAAAATGCCTCGCTTATCAGCTACGCCAATTTGCTCGATGAGCCATTGGCAGAAACAATCATTGACATGTTCAATCACTATAAAACCAATGTGGTCTCAATGGGTAGGCTTGGCAGCCTTAGCCAATCTATACCTGAGATGGCAGAATTATTTGCCAATGATGGCGCTTTAAAACAAACCGCTGAGAAGCTACTTTGTCAATTTGATACGGGTATCGATGAAATTAATATAAAAAGCGTGATGATAGTAAACGAAGGTAAGCAGCAAGAAGTACTGCTGCCCTCGCTAGTCGAACGTCAACCTGCACACTAGATGGCTTTGAGACTGCGGGACTTAAAGATTGCTTTAGGTATGTAAAATGATACCACCCAGTTCGGCTGATCAACGATTTCACTGATTCTTAGCTGTCCGGCTACGCTACACAAGGCATAAGCTAACTCTTCGTCCATACCTGCTTTTTTCCTCAGCCGATCAATCATGAAGCGGACGGCATTTTTTGCCCCTTCCATCAGGTCAGGGCCCACTCCCGTGGTCACAATATACCCCTCATTATGGTTATCGCTGGCAACAGCTGGCATATCAAACATAGGAGCAGGAATACTGTTGCCCTTATGCAGTCTGATTGTCGCTGTGGCTGCCATACGCGTCTCAACCGCAGTGCCACATACCTCTCCATCTCCCTGGCAGGCGTGCGTGTCACCAATGCTGAGAAGACCGCCCGGTACCTGAACTGGCAAATAGAGTTTAGCGCCCTTCACTAAATCGCGAATATCTAGGTTTCCACCACATATTCGTGGCGGAACAATGGAATGCGAACCAGGCTCAGCAGGTGCCAATCCGATAGTCCCTGCGAACGGACGGAAGGGGATAACAATATCGTTATGGAAGTACACCGACTCACTATCGTACTCAGAAATCTTTAGCCATGGCGCTGTAAAATCTTCAGCCAGTAACCCAAACCCAGGTATTAGCCCTGTCCACCCCCAGCCGCCAGGTTCAAAGTCTAAAAGCTCAATCTCAATGACGTCACCTGGCTTGGCATCATCAATAAACAGCGGGCCACAGACAGGGTTTAAAGCATCAATAGGCAATCGCGTAAGAATCTCTGCCTTACTGTCACGAGTAATCAAACCTCCACTAGCATCGAGAATATCGAATCGTCGAGTATCACCGGAGCTTATGGTTTCAACAGGCTGCAGATCATGATCAAAACAATGATGAACATCGTGAATCGTCTTGAATTTCATATTAAATCTCCATATTGACTTGGCGGCCACGCATTTTTGCCAGATAATAGATGCCAACACCTATTGCGGCCCAGACGGCACCAATGATAATAGTATAGGTTTCAAAGCCACTCCAGATATACCCCACAACGCCCAGACCAAACAATGGGCTCAGAATATGGAGAAAGAAGTTGTAAGACTTTTTCTTAAGCACAAAGTAATACATGGTGCTGACATTGAGAATCAAGAAGGCTGTCAAAGCCCCAATGGTGACAATAGATGTCAGCAGAGCAAGGTGAGACATAAAAGCAATCGCAGCCACGATAGATATCACACTTACCAACAGCGTGCTGACATACGGCGTCTTGTAACGAGAGTGCACACGAGAAAGTGCCGCAGGCAGCAGCCGATCACGCCCCATGCTATAGAGAATACGCGCTGTTGCGATCTGCGCGACCAATGAATCCGCGATACCCCAGGCAATCGCTGTCGTTGCTGCTGTCAACACCGCTAGCCATCCGCCACCAGCAATACGGGCTGTTTCATAAAACGCGGTATCAAGGTTGTATCAAGGCCGCAATCCACGTTTGAGCAATAAACAAGCCCCCAATAATAAACAGTACTAAGAAAATCGCTTTACTTACTGCCTTACCACCCCCTTTGGCCTCTTCAGCCAGGGTAGAAATACCGTCAAAACCAAGAAAACTTAACACGGCAATAGGTACTGCAGAAATGATAAGTCCCAGTGAAAAGTTGTCTACATCATAAACGGGAGCTATCGAAAACACCGCTCCGTTAACGTTGTTACTAATGGCAATAACCCCTACTACTAGAAATATTGCCAGAACGATAAGCTCAGCGATCAACATCCATCGATTGAACACTGCGGTGAAGCTGATACCACGAATATTGACATAGGTATTAAAAATCACGAAAGCGACGATCAAAAACACCGGTGAAATCGAGGGAAAAATGTCATGAATAGCAAGTGCGCCCACTACATAAAGCAACGCTGGGATAAGGATATAATCCAACAACATAATCCAACCAGCTACAAAACCGACAAAACTGTTGGTCCCTTTAGACACATACGAATATACGGAACCTGCTACAGGAAACTCTTTAGCCATCTGTGAATAACTCACAGCAGTGAACAGCATACCTACCAGCCCTATTATATAGGCGGTCACAATCGTGCCGCCGCTGGCGCTCATTACGTGCCCAAAGATACCGAAGGGTGCAATAGGAACGATAAAGATAAGGCCGTAGATAACAAGATCTCTCAGCTCCAGCGTTCGTGAAAGCTCCTGCTTGTAACCAAGACTTTCTAGAGTGTTATCACTCATTGATGAATTCCTTTCATTGGTAACTTCCTTTTTTAGTATTTTAAGAGCGCTTTTTTGCTTAAAGGCCAAACACCTTTTGTAGTGTATGGATAAAATACTTTAAAATATAAGCATCTGGTCTGTACGCTATATTTTAGGCACTTTGCCAAACGAATGTCTGGGATAGTAATGCCAACATTATCATGAGTCGTTGAGCGAGTCCATCCCCAATACGCCTTGACTGGTGCGACGCTGGCATTGTTCACCGTCGCCTACGCACAGTGGACGTCCGGTTTGTCTATCAAACAAGATTTACTCAGCTCTCAAGTTTAATTCAGGATCATTGAACAATATCCGTACGGGTATTTGCCTGAATTCGCCGTTTCTCACTTGCTATTAATAAGCACTTACTGTAGTAATCTTAAATTTTCATTCTCAAACAGGCTGTGTCTTCTCCTGTTGTTTATTGTAACGCCAACGTTTTTGTTTTTTCACTAAAGTTGATTGGTCAATATTAAGTGCATTAGCAGCTGCTCTTGTCGTGCCATACTCCTTCATAGCAACGTCAATCAGTCGTTGTTCTAGCGCTTCAACCTGCGATTTTAAGGAACGCTTCTCGTAGGTTGAAGGTAGTTTTAAGCTAAATTCAGTAGGTAATTGTGCAACGGTAATCAATGATTGGTCGGCCGTAACTACTAACCTCTCAGTTAGATTTATCAGCTCACGAATATTACCGGGCCAGTCATAGCAGCTTAACTGCGTAATAACATCTTGATGCCAGTGGCAATCTAGTTCGTACTTATTATTGAAGTGTTGGATATAGTGCTCAAGTAGTGGACCAACTTCATCATTTCTGTCGCGTAACGGTGGCAAGTGAATAGGAACGACATTCAATCGATAAAGTAAATCCTCCCTAAATAATTTTGCCTCTACCTGTTTTTTTAAATCATAATGCGTAGCAGAAATCAGACGGAAGTTGGTGACTTTAAATTCAGTTCCTCCAACAGGAATAAAACGGTTTTCAGATATAACTTTAAGTAATTTTACTTGCAGACTTAGCGGCAAATCACCAATCTCATCCAAGAATAAAGTGCCATTATTAGCTGCTTCAAGCAGCCCAATCTTTCCTTTCACTGAAGCTCCTGTAAATGCTCCTGGCATATATCCAAAAAGCTCCGCTTCAAGTAACGATTCTGGCATAGCCGCACAATTAAGTTCAATAAATGGACCGTCACAAACCTTGCTGTATTGGTGAATGGTATTAGCTAATAGTGTTTTGCCAGTTCCAGTTTCACCTTGAATAAGCATCTTGGCACTAGATGCAGCAACTTTTTTTGCTAAATCATAACAAGCCCTGGTATTGCGGCTAATAATAAAAGTTTCTTGAGTATCGTCGTTTGCGACGGATGTCCCGTAGAGTTCTCTTAACTTCAGTAATTGGTCAAGCTGCTCTTCTGCACGCTTTGCCTGTAGAAGTTCTGTAATATCCCTTGCGGTAGTGACAACATACTCAATACGACCTTGCTCATCAAACATCGGAGTGCCAGAAACAAATATCTTGTGATCATCGCCAATAGTTTGAATGATAGTAACAGCACGCAATTCTTTGAGCACTTCGAGCGAAACAGAACGCGAAATAAAACCAGCCTTGACCACTTCAGACATATGCAAGCCAACCAACCGACGCTTGGGTAGCCCAGTCATTCTTTCATAAGCCTTGTTGATGGTAACTGTTACACCGCTTCCATCAGTTATATAGACGCCATCACTTAGCGCATCTATAACTCTTTGTAAGTTTTCATCAAGGAACACTACTTTTACTCCTTTAATTTTTCGCGCAATCGCCAGCCATATATCAAGAAGCGCATAACAGGATTCCGGCACCAAAGGCCCAAGCAGCACCCTTTATAACAAGTATTCCAGCGATGACACCAGCAATACCTAAGTCACTATCAGAACGTGCTTCTTGAATGCCAATCCGAACGCTAACGTAGCCTTGAATTAACAATGTTAAGGCTAATGCTATGCCTAATATTGGTTGTAGTAAACTGACTACAGGTAATAATAGTAACCCAGTATTAGTACCCCAGCGAAACGACCCAGCGCCACCGAAGATAGAATCCATTGCTTTTCGACCTTGCTTATATCGCTCAATAATAACAACATGCATCGCTGCCCATAAAGGACCACACATGGCAACATCTGGTCCCAGAATACTCATTCCTAGATTACGCGCACCAAAAATTAAATGTGCTCGGTTAGGGTCGTAATCAATTTTTTCATCTGGGCGAGCTTCATCAGCTTCTTCTAATAGAGACTTGCTTTGTAATACATCGCCAAATAACACAATGTAGGCAGCTAGAACCGTTGGAATAGCTGTGAAATACATTATCAGTGGAGGGAGCCCTACACCAAACACGGTATATTCAGTGAACATTGTAACAAAGTCTGGTTTGGTTATACCCCATTGGATATCTGGCCAAGGTGCTTCCGAGAATAATGGTGCGATAACAATCGCCAGCACAATAATGGGAAATACACCAAGATTGCCAATAAAACGGAAACTCCAATGATACTTTCTTAGCTTAGCAAAGTGCTTAGAGAAGATGAGGTAGAATGCAATACCAACAGCAATGGTAATAGTAAATGGATAAGTGTCAAAGCGTCCACCCTCTTCAAATACCACAGCTATCGCAGCAAGCCCAGCGCCCATAATGATGCCTGCTTTAATCGCACTCGGAATAAGATGGACCACGCGTTTAGCTACACCAGATGCCCCTAAAAATATAGCAAGCAGGCCAAGCATCATTTGAAAAGCGATGAGCGCATGAACTCTGCTTTCTCCTTCAGGGAAGGCTGATACATACATTATCAGTAGAGGAATGGCAGGTGTGATCCACCCAGGAACGACTGGATCACCTAATAAATGATGAAGTAAGTAAAAAATCCCGTTAATCATAACAATCGCAAGGGCGGCTTCAAACGGCATGCCCAGTAGCTCTGTCATTAGAGGAATAGCTGCTAAATCAACAGCACACATCAATAGGCCTTGGAAATAATCTGGCCATTCAAAACGGTAATGCATAAAAGGTAATCGGACTTTAAATGGTCCTAGTGGATAATAAGATGCTTCTCCTGCTGCTGTTCGCTTCTTCCATAAAGACATAGCAGACTTTCTCCTTAAAAGGCTTCTTGGTATATAGTTTCAATATCTTTGACACTAAACTGTCTAGGGTTGTTTCGCAGTAATCGGGTAACGGCGCTAGCAGCAGTAGCTAGTTCACTTAAATCGTCAAGCTTAATCCCAAATTCTCTAAGTTGTTTAGGAATAGCTACGGCCTCACATAACGCTTCAATCTTGGCGACCACATAATCACCTGCGTCAGGTTCGCTGATAGAATGATTTGCCCCTAAGGCAATCGCGATATCAACAAACTTACTGGGACAGGCAATGTGGTTCCACCTCATTACATGAGAGAACATAACCGCATTGCTAACCCCATGAGACAGATGGAATCGTCCACCAAGCGGATATGCAAGCGCGTGCACAGCACCTACACCAGCATTCCCAAAGGCCAACCCTGCCATTAAACTGGCTGTGGCCATCTTTTCACGTGCGGCTATGTTATTAGGCTCTCTATAGGCAATGGGTAATGCTTCAACAATCATGCTGATTGCACCAATGGACAGAGACTTAGTAATTTCGGAGGCAAAGTTAGATAAGTAGCTTTCTATTGCGTGGACTAGTGCATCAACACCGCTTGCAGCAGTAACAAAAGCTGGGCAGCTCAATGTTAACTCAGGGGCTACAATGGCAACATCTGGAAGCAACTCATTACTGACTATGCCTTTTTTAATTTGTGCTTGAACATCTAACAATATTGATATATTGGTGACCTCGGAGCCTGTTCCTGCTGTTGTTGGCATACAAATCAAAGGGATCTTTCTCGGTGCAACCTTATCTTCACCGAATAACTCGCTTAACGATCTTGTTTCGCCGCTATAAATCGCCACGGCCTTTGCCGTATCCATAGCGCTACCACCACCTATAGCAACGACCCCATCACACTGATTTTTGTCAAAAGTCTCACAACAAACCTCGACAATATGAGTTTCTGGTTCTGCCGAAATATCACTATAAATAAATACGTTTTCGATGCCGTTCGACTTAAGGTTATCAATAACTGGCTGAATGATACCAGCATCTCTGACACCTTTATCCGTCACAATTAGTGGTCTTTGGATATTTAAGCCAGCCATCTCTTTAGGTAGCAGATGACTAGAATTTTCACCTGTTAACAATCGGCGAGCAGTTTTAAAGATTTGAACATTATCAATATTCATCAGTTTACCTCGAGTATGTATAAGTTAAACTCTAGTTGCATTATCCCAGTGCAAGCGGTGTACCAACTCCAAATAAAAATATATAAATAACTGATATTGAAGATAAAATTAATTATGTTGACGTTAGGCATAACTATGCATGATGAATTTAATCATCAAAAGATAGTATTTAATGATTAAATTCATCAAATCACACTACAATTTAAACTTCGGATTTAGTGTTATTTGAAATAAAAATTGATGCAGCTTATATCCTGAAATAGTTTATCCAAGTCAATCTCGATTCACCCTTGTTCTATAAGCTTTGCTTTCTTTTCGGTGAGCTTAGGGACCAGTAAGCGTTATGGCATAATTAACTGCAAACTAACGATGAAGGAAGCAATGTTAAGCTGCTAAATCACTTTTGTTCTTTCTTTTATATTTCATTAGAACTAAAAAATAAAGTGTCCTACGCGCGTATGTAGGACACTAAATCAAGATCATCATGACCTTGATTCAATCTTAGCCATGATCCAGTCAGCAATCTCGCTTGCTACCCACACTACCCTTACTTTCGTGAGCTGTACCTTTTTTGGGAACGTTGGATCATAGCGATCAGAGTTCTCATTAACGATCTCATAAATTGTAGAACGACTAAGACCCGTATAGCTACCAACGTCCTTAATAGCTAATAGCTGAGAAATATGACTATATTGCTTGATTACAGACTGTGTTAAGTTTAAATTTTCTATGATTAGCGCCTTGTGAGTGAATGAGAGTCAACTCGCATACTCATATCGAGTCCCGTATTTATTTACAGCGTCCCATGCTGTCTTGTCAAGTTAAGACCAGCTGTCTTTAAGCCATAAAAAAAGAGCCGACTCAGTCAGCTCTTTTGGTATTTATCGGTTGCATAGATTTACCTATCAGCTAATAGCCATCTCACTTTGCCGCAGGCATGAATCAATATTAGTTATAATGTAATTTTAGCAATGACTTTGATTGAATATCAATCATGCTAAACTAAACATAATCCTAGATTAAAAGGGTTATTGACATGAGTTAGATAAATGGACATAGGATGAACGGACCATTAAATTTAAATATACAAAATGAATTAAAACAACGCTTCAAGAAAAATTATAAAGCATACGTATATTCCGTCATAAATAAACTAAAGGTTTGGCTGGTGGTATGATAAAAGACTGAAAAAACGCCTTAATATTTCCCAATACTTATCATCAAATATA
>JGI1221J13441_10000642_pt1 | contig 15363 bp, 7 predicted proteins | sample LakVidmifraction_4_FD_13441 | JGI IMG/M metagenome (IMG submission 13441) | reverse complement strand
CATTTCTAAAAAAACAAAAACCGTAAAAACTTAATTTATAAGTAATTACGGTTTTATAAAGCGGAGAAAGAGGGAACGCATTTAAAGAAATACTATTTAATCAAAAGAAATCAAAAGAACACACAAACACCTTACTACATAGCAATTACAAAGATAATACATTTCTTTAAATTACAACTTGTTAATATCAATTTCTATTTTGTGTGCATTTATGTGTGCAAAAGTTTATATTTGTAACACAAAGAAAAATATATTACTATGGCTTCACTATCTTTTAGTTATCGTTCAGCAAAACCAAAGGCTTTTTTAGAAATGAGATTTGCATACAGAATTAACAAAAATGAAAATCCAATTTGTTTTTACACTCGTTCAAAAATTGAGATTGACAAATCTTATTGGAAAAGCATACACACAAAAAAGAGTAACGACCCAATAACACAGAAACAACAAAACGACCTAAATACAAAAATCACAGAATTAAGAACCTTTGTTTTAGATACATTTGAAAAAACAGAAATTGAGTTAATAAATAAAGATTGGTTTTTAAGTCTTATAAAAGAACACTACTATCCAAAAAAGGAAAAGACAGTCGAAAAAACACCTTTTTACCTTGTTGATTATATTCCTTACTATTTAAAACTACGTAAGAATGAAATGAAACCTACTTCAATAACAAAATACAATGTTATAAAAAAGAAGCTTCAAAGAATGGAAGCATCACTTAACAAGCGTTTTGAGATTAGAGATATTAACGAGAATTTTAAAAATATGTTTGTTAAGTATTATGAAAGCCAAGCATACTCACAAAATACTATGCACCGAGAATTAGGCTTTATTAAGACCATTTGCAGACACGGACGTACTAAAGACGTACCCACCAGCAAAGAATTAGACCTTTTGAAGCTTACTAAAGACAAGGTTAAGCATATTTATTTTAGTGAGGACGAATTAAAGAAGCTGGAGAACCTAAAAGATTTGCCACCCCATTTAGACAACGCACGTGATTGGCTTGTTATTTCCTGCCATAGCGCACAACGAATTTCTGATTTTTTGAGATTTAAAAAAGAAATGATAACAGAAAAACAAGGCGTTAAACTTATTAACTTCACACAAAAAAAGACTGGAAAAGAAATGAGTATTTCATTAAGTGAAACTATTTTAAAAATACTTTCTAAAAGAAATGGAGAGTTTCCTCATTCAATTTCGGATCAAAAGTATAACGATTATATAAAAAAAGTTTGTGAGAAAGCAGAATTTAACGAAATGGTAAAAGGCAAAAAACAAGAAAATATAGCTAAAGAGAAAGGCGACAATAAGAAAAAAACCAAAAAAATAAGAGCCGTTTTAGGAGTTTATCCAAAATACGAACTTGTTACAAGCCACATTGGACGTAGAACATTTGCAACCCTTAAGCGCAATAAAATGCCGTTAAGTCTTTTAATGAGTATGACAGGACACACCACAGAAACAGCCTTAAATACATACTTACAAATGGAAGAAGAAGACAAAGCCGTACAAGCATCTAAATATCTTTAATATAATAACCTACAAATATGGGATTTCAAAACATAGGTGTACCAACAATGGAACACACAAAACAAAATATTGAAACTTATTTAAAAATATATTTTCGTCAATGGATAAACACCTACAATTTTAAAGACTATACAAATCACATTTATAATGCTGAAATAAACAAACGTGAAGTTGATGCTAATTTACTTCTAACAAATCAGGAGTCATACGCACTTGAACAAAAGAAAACGATTAATGGATTTGTAACGTTAGAATTAATAACTATTAGCGAAACTTTACTATGGATTGAAAAAGCGTTTAAATCCAATTCAGAAACAAACCGACACCCTGATTTTTTTAGATTTAAAAAACAGTTTGAAACTAAAGACAATTATAATGAACATTCTACTCAAGATTTTCTTTTAAACCTTAAAAATAAAAAACCACTTTCGGAGTCTCAATTTGATAGTTATCTTTTTAAAAAAATAAGCAATCTCACAGATAATGAAATTTTATATTTTTTAACTCTTATGTATTTAGATTTTATAAAAATTAAAGAGTTTTTAAAAAGTAAATTTGAACCAATACCAAAGAGAAAAGAGAATAAATCAGAAACCAAAGAAACTTCATTAAATGATTTTTTTAATAATCTAAAAATTGAAGAAATAGAAAATTTAAAATCTACATTTCAAGAATGTAGAGGAATTGAAATGGCTTGTTTCATTCATCAATTAGTAAAAGATGAGTATTTATTTTTAATAAAAAACAGTAATAAAAAATCACTAAAAAGATTTTGTTTCACTTTTTCTAATATGAATAAAAATGATTATGAAGCAATAAGAAAACTTTTTAAATATGATAGTTATAATTTAGAGAATGAAAACTATTTGATTGATTATAAAACAGATTCAAAAATAAATGATGCTTTAAAGGTTGGATAGTTGGAAATAGTTGGAAATCCAACTACAACCAACTGTAATTCAATTAGTTACATATTATTACGCTGTAAATTTGTATTTCACTTTAATACATATTTTATGACGTTTTCAATTACAGAACCTATCAAATTTGATACGGACACAATCAACAAAATAGCGATTAAAACCGCTGAAATTATTTTATCAGGTAAAAGCACCCAGCAACCTGAACCACAAAACGACCTTATTACTTCTAAACAAGCGTGTGAAGTACTTCAATGCTCAAGCGTAACACTATGGAGGTACGAGAAAAGAAGACGCATTCAGTCCTATGGAATAAGTGGTAAAAAATGGTTTAAGCGTTCGGAGTTACTTAATTCAATCGTAAAAAAATAAGGCTATGAAAAATAAATATTCAAAAGCCTTATCAAATCTTTTTGCAGGAAGATACAAGGCACAAGATAAGCAATTTAGAACACAAAAAGAAGTAATCTATAATTCTATTAAAGACCAAGCAAAGACTATGTTAATGATTTTCATTGATACGGGAATAGTTAGGGCTAATGTATGCAGACGTATTGCAGAACTTCAAGAAGAAAATCGTGTTAAACTTGTTTATAAAACATTTTGTAAAGCAACTGGACGTCGTGCGGGTTACTACATATCAACCGTAAAAAATAAATAACTATGGATATGAAACATAATTCCATAGTTACGGATTGGATAAAAGAATTTACAAAAAACACCAAACAAAGTTCGGGAAGTAGAAAAATGAAATTCAATTTTTCAGATGCTGTTAATTATTCTGAATACACACGATCCGAATTTGATAGTTTAATGTTAGACTATTTAGATTTTATCAATCATAAACCTTTAATGGATAACGATTATTTTAAATACGTAAATTCTTACATAAATGGCAAAAAACTAAATGCTAAATATTTTAGGCACGATTTAAAAAAGTTAGAAAATTATTATAAGAAATTAGACAAGGATAATAAATATAATCCTTTTACAGAAGCAAATTATAATGGTTATGTTTTATTTATGATGCTTAAATTAAAAGGTTTTTATAAAAGTGATTATGATAAGATTTTTAACGTTAAAACAGAACACCACAGAACCTACACACCATTAAGTAAAATACCAAGTGTATTGCGTGGAGCGTTACCGTTTAACGTTAAGGAGTTTGATATTTCAAGATGTTACCCTACTTTTATTGATATTGAATTAAATATTGATAACAGAAAAGAAGATGTTTATAGTTTAATTGACAAGGTTACTTTCAATACTTTATTAAATATGCACAATGAAGTAAAGAACACAACCCTAAAAGATGTTAGAACTAAATTAGAGCCTATTTACGGCAATAGAGTTGATGAGGTTATAACTGAACACCGTTTCAATAATAAAGGGCAAATGTTTAAAGATTTGGTTATCTATGAAGAAAATGCAATTAACGAATTTGTAAAAGAAAATAATGTTAAAAACTATGCAAGGCTTCACGATGGTATTTTTGTTTTAGCAGAAACCGAAGCCGAGGTTCTGGAGTTCGGAAAAGTGAAATTCACTATTAAAGAATGTATCAAACCTAAAACCAATGAAGTAAAAAAAACATTTTACTCTTATGATTCTAACGTATTGGTAACAACCCCGAAACAGTATTCAGACTTTTTTACTCAAGAAAAATTTATAAGAGGACTTGAAGAGAATAATGATAAACTGATAATATTTCAAGATACTAATAATGTAGTAAAGCCTTTTAACCATAAAACGGAAACGGTTACATTTTTAAAGGCAGAGATTAACGAATTAAATACAGATGAACTTGAAAACCGTATTGCAAAGGAATGTTTAGGAGCGATACAACAAGGGTATTTACTTTTACCGTCAAAAGCTATTAAGTATTATTTAGACACCTCTACAACGTTCGGTTTGCCTTTTAAAAATGGTTTTATAAAGTATGATAGCGAACAAAAAAAACCAAGTTTTGAAACATTAGACTATTTAGATGTTAAAGGATTTTTTGCGCCACATAAAACACAAAATCACGATTTTAAGGAAAAAGATGAAGAAAGTGAATTTGAGATGTTTTTAAAAATGGTATCTACTGGAAAAGACCCGAATAAAGAAGAACTAAATGAAGATGAAATTGAGGTTTTTAATAACTTTTGCGCAATGTTTGGGTATTTATGCCACACTTATAAAAACAGTTCGTTTAATCCTGCAATAATATTAAGTGATTTTGGTGCAAACGATTTAAGTAGAAATGGAGGGCGTGGAAAATCTATTTTAGCAAGTGCCTTACAGCAGGTGCAACCATCAATTTTAAAAGGAGGCAATGAGTTTAATCCGTCTTATATTCACAATTTTGCAGACTTAAAAAACGATAAACGTATTTATATTATTGATGACTTGCCAGCCAATTTTAAATATGATGACCTTTATACAAATATTGTAGGCGCAATTAGTTGTCAAAGAAAAGGAACGGAAGCCATAGAAATACCATTTGAACAAGCACCTAAATTTTTAATTACAACAAATTGGAGTGTTCGGTATAATGAAGATGACACCTCTACAAATAGAAGATTTTTAGAATATAAATTTACTGATTTTTTCAATATAGAAAATAAGCCTTGCGATGTTTTCGGACATAATTTATTTGATGACTGGAATACTTTAGAGTGGAGTAGATTTTACAATTTTGTTTTCTTATGTGTATCTACATATTTAGTAGATGGACTTCACAGAATACCTTATAATAAGGCAGAGGACAATTACAGGGCGTTATTTAGTAATGATGGTTTATTAAATGAATTTGAACGTATATTTAAGATGTTACCAGCTAATTTTAATGTTAATGTTTTTTTAGAAATTTATACTTCTTTAGAAAATCCGTTAAGATTTGAAAAACTATTTCACTCAAGGAATATCAAAAAATTTATTGAAGTTTATATTAAGCATCATAACCTACCAATTTCTTATAAACAAATGGATAGGGAGTGGATTAATGCGGACAAAGACAAAATAATTGAATTTTAACTTTTATCTGTAATAAGTGTAATAGATATTACACATAGCAAAAAGCGTTAAGCCCAATACAGTAAAGGGATTTAGAGTTTTATTACACTTATTACACATAAATAGTGTATTAATTTTTGAAAAGTAATAAAAAAGTAGGATTAATAATATAATAGTATAAATACATAGGTTTCTATGTGTAATAAGTGTAATATTCTTTGTAAAGTCAAGCCAGTAAAGGGTTCGTTTAAAAATCTATGTGTAATAGAAATTACACTTGCTACACATACGGTTTTGATTTGGCAGACTATTATTTTGAAACAATTAAATTTAACAACGAAAAAACAACGTAGAAAATGGCAAACAAAGAGAATTTAATAGGTAAAGGATTTGAAACGAATCCGCAAAATATCAATAAGAATGGCAGACCTAAAAAAATATACACTATCTTAAAAGAGATTGGTTATTCAAAAGAAGATATTAAAACTTGTTTTGGCGAGTTACTTTGGTATAATGAATCTGATTTAATAGAAATAATTAAGGACAAAGAAAAGCCTATCATAACACAAATAACAGCAAAGGCACTTATTGAAGCCAAGGACAAAGGCGAATTTAATAAGATAAAGGAAATTTTAGAGCAAACAGTCGGCAAACCAATGCAGAGTATTGAGGTACAAAAAAACGAACCACTTACAAATATTACAATTACAGAAGTTTAAAGAATAATAAAAAAAAGAAAAAATAAGGTAGGCAGAAATGTTTGCCTTTTTTTTGTTAATCCACGAAATGTAGCAAATGCACTCTAAAAAACAACTTTATTTTACTCTGTGTGCAATTTATGTACATTTCTAAAAAAACAAAAACCGTAAAAACTTAATTTATAAGTAATTACGGTTTTATAAAGCGGAGAAAGAGGGAACGCATTTAAAGAAATACTATTTAATCAAAAGAAATCAAAAGAACACACAAACACCTTACTACATAGCAATTACAAAGATAATACATTTCTTTAAATTACAACTTGTTAATATCAATTTCTATTTTGTGTGCATTTATGTGTGCAAAAGTTTATATTTGTAACACAAAGAAAAATATATTACTATGGCTTCACTATCTTTTAGTTATCGTTCAGCAAAACCAAAGGCTTTTTTAGAAATGAGATTTGCATACAGAATTAACAAAAATGAAAATCCAATTTGTTTTTACACTCGTTCAAAAATTGAGATTGACAAATCTTATTGGAAAAGCATACACACAAAAAAGAGTAACGACCCAATAACACAGAAACAACAAAACGACCTAAATACAAAAATCACAGAATTAAGAACCTTTGTTTTAGATACATTTGAAAAAACAGAAATTGAGTTAATAAATAAAGATTGGTTTTTAAGTCTTATAAAAGAACACTACTATCCAAAAAAGGAAAAGACAGTCGAAAAAACACCTTTTTACCTTGTTGATTATATTCCTTACTATTTAAAACTACGTAAGAATGAAATGAAACCTACTTCAATAACAAAATACAATGTTATAAAAAAGAAGCTTCAAAGAATGGAAGCATCACTTAACAAGCGTTTTGAGATTAGAGATATTAACGAGAATTTTAAAAATATGTTTGTTAAGTATTATGAAAGCCAAGCATACTCACAAAATACTATGCACCGAGAATTAGGCTTTATTAAGACCATTTGCAGACACGGACGTACTAAAGACGTACCCACCAGCAAAGAATTAGACCTTTTGAAGCTTACTAAAGACAAGGTTAAGCATATTTATTTTAGTGAGGACGAATTAAAGAAGCTGGAGAACCTAAAAGATTTGCCACCCCATTTAGACAACGCACGTGATTGGCTTGTTATTTCCTGCCATAGCGCACAACGAATTTCTGATTTTTTGAGATTTAAAAAAGAAATGATAACAGAAAAACAAGGCGTTAAACTTATTAACTTCACACAAAAAAAGACTGGAAAAGAAATGAGTATTTCATTAAGTGAAACTATTTTAAAAATACTTTCTAAAAGAAATGGAGAGTTTCCTCATTCAATTTCGGATCAAAAGTATAACGATTATATAAAAAAAGTTTGTGAGAAAGCAGAATTTAACGAAATGGTAAAAGGCAAAAAACAAGAAAATATAGCTAAAGAGAAAGGCGACAATAAGAAAAAAACCAAAAAAATAAGAGCCGTTTTAGGAGTTTATCCAAAATACGAACTTGTTACAAGCCACATTGGACGTAGAACATTTGCAACCCTTAAGCGCAATAAAATGCCGTTAAGTCTTTTAATGAGTATGACAGGACACACCACAGAAACAGCCTTAAATACATACTTACAAATGGAAGAAGAAGACAAAGCCGTACAAGCATCTAAATATCTTTAATATAATAACCTACAAATATGGGATTTCAAAACATAGGTGTACCAACAATGGAACACACAAAACAAAATATTGAAACTTATTTAAAAATATATTTTCGTCAATGGATAAACACCTACAATTTTAAAGACTATACAAATCACATTTATAATGCTGAAATAAACAAACGTGAAGTTGATGCTAATTTACTTCTAACAAATCAGGAGTCATACGCACTTGAACAAAAGAAAACGATTAATGGATTTGTAACGTTAGAATTAATAACTATTAGCGAAACTTTACTATGGATTGAAAAAGCGTTTAAATCCAATTCAGAAACAAACCGACACCCTGATTTTTTTAGATTTAAAAAACAGTTTGAAACTAAAGACAATTATAATGAACATTCTACTCAAGATTTTCTTTTAAACCTTAAAAATAAAAAACCACTTTCGGAGTCTCAATTTGATAGTTATCTTTTTAAAAAAATAAGCAATCTCACAGATAATGAAATTTTATATTTTTTAACTCTTATGTATTTAGATTTTATAAAAATTAAAGAGTTTTTAAAAAGTAAATTTGAACCAATACCAAAGAGAAAAGAGAATAAATCAGAAACCAAAGAAACTTCATTAAATGATTTTTTTAATAATCTAAAAATTGAAGAAATAGAAAATTTAAAATCTACATTTCAAGAATGTAGAGGAATTGAAATGGCTTGTTTCATTCATCAATTAGTAAAAGATGAGTATTTATTTTTAATAAAAAACAGTAATAAAAAATCACTAAAAAGATTTTGTTTCACTTTTTCTAATATGAATAAAAATGATTATGAAGCAATAAGAAAACTTTTTAAATATGATAGTTATAATTTAGAGAATGAAAACTATTTGATTGATTATAAAACAGATTCAAAAATAAATGATGCTTTAAAGGTTGGATAGTTGGAAATAGTTGGAAATCCAACTACAACCAACTGTAATTCAATTAGTTACATATTATTACGCTGTAAATTTGTATTTCACTTTAATACATATTTTATGACGTTTTCAATTACAGAACCTATCAAATTTGATACGGACACAATCAACAAAATAGCGATTAAAACCGCTGAAATTATTTTATCAGGTAAAAGCACCCAGCAACCTGAACCACAAAACGACCTTATTACTTCTAAACAAGCGTGTGAAGTACTTCAATGCTCAAGCGTAACACTATGGAGGTACGAGAAAAGAAGACGCATTCAGTCCTATGGAATAAGTGGTAAAAAATGGTTTAAGCGTTCGGAGTTACTTAATTCAATCGTAAAAAAATAAGGCTATGAAAAATAAATATTCAAAAGCCTTATCAAATCTTTTTGCAGGAAGATACAAGGCACAAGATAAGCAATTTAGAACACAAAAAGAAGTAATCTATAATTCTATTAAAGACCAAGCAAAGACTATGTTAATGATTTTCATTGATACGGGAATAGTTAGGGCTAATGTATGCAGACGTATTGCAGAACTTCAAGAAGAAAATCGTGTTAAACTTGTTTATAAAACATTTTGTAAAGCAACTGGACGTCGTGCGGGTTACTACATATCAACCGTAAAAAATAAATAACTATGGATATGAAACATAATTCCATAGTTACGGATTGGATAAAAGAATTTACAAAAAACACCAAACAAAGTTCGGGAAGTAGAAAAATGAAATTCAATTTTTCAGATGCTGTTAATTATTCTGAATACACACGATCCGAATTTGATAGTTTAATGTTAGACTATTTAGATTTTATCAATCATAAACCTTTAATGGATAACGATTATTTTAAATACGTAAATTCTTACATAAATGGCAAAAAACTAAATGCTAAATATTTTAGGCACGATTTAAAAAAGTTAGAAAATTATTATAAGAAATTAGACAAGGATAATAAATATAATCCTTTTACAGAAGCAAATTATAATGGTTATGTTTTATTTATGATGCTTAAATTAAAAGGTTTTTATAAAAGTGATTATGATAAGATTTTTAACGTTAAAACAGAACACCACAGAACCTACACACCATTAAGTAAAATACCAAGTGTATTGCGTGGAGCGTTACCGTTTAACGTTAAGGAGTTTGATATTTCAAGATGTTACCCTACTTTTATTGATATTGAATTAAATATTGATAACAGAAAAGAAGATGTTTATAGTTTAATTGACAAGGTTACTTTCAATACTTTATTAAATATGCACAATGAAGTAAAGAACACAACCCTAAAAGATGTTAGAACTAAATTAGAGCCTATTTACGGCAATAGAGTTGATGAGGTTATAACTGAACACCGTTTCAATAATAAAGGGCAAATGTTTAAAGATTTGGTTATCTATGAAGAAAATGCAATTAACGAATTTGTAAAAGAAAATAATGTTAAAAACTATGCAAGGCTTCACGATGGTATTTTTGTTTTAGCAGAAACCGAAGCCGAGGTTCTGGAGTTCGGAAAAGTGAAATTCACTATTAAAGAATGTATCAAACCTAAAACCAATGAAGTAAAAAAAACATTTTACTCTTATGATTCTAACGTATTGGTAACAACCCCGAAACAGTATTCAGACTTTTTTACTCAAGAAAAATTTATAAGAGGACTTGAAGAGAATAATGATAAACTGATAATATTTCAAGATACTAATAATGTAGTAAAGCCTTTTAACCATAAAACGGAAACGGTTACATTTTTAAAGGCAGAGATTAACGAATTAAATACAGATGAACTTGAAAACCGTATTGCAAAGGAATGTTTAGGAGCGATACAACAAGGGTATTTACTTTTACCGTCAAAAGCTATTAAGTATTATTTAGACACCTCTACAACGTTCGGTTTGCCTTTTAAAAATGGTTTTATAAAGTATGATAGCGAACAAAAAAAACCAAGTTTTGAAACATTAGACTATTTAGATGTTAAAGGATTTTTTGCGCCACATAAAACACAAAATCACGATTTTAAGGAAAAAGATGAAGAAAGTGAATTTGAGATGTTTTTAAAAATGGTATCTACTGGAAAAGACCCGAATAAAGAAGAACTAAATGAAGATGAAATTGAGGTTTTTAATAACTTTTGCGCAATGTTTGGGTATTTATGCCACACTTATAAAAACAGTTCGTTTAATCCTGCAATAATATTAAGTGATTTTGGTGCAAACGATTTAAGTAGAAATGGAGGGCGTGGAAAATCTATTTTAGCAAGTGCCTTACAGCAGGTGCAACCATCAATTTTAAAAGGAGGCAATGAGTTTAATCCGTCTTATATTCACAATTTTGCAGACTTAAAAAACGATAAACGTATTTATATTATTGATGACTTGCCAGCCAATTTTAAATATGATGACCTTTATACAAATATTGTAGGCGCAATTAGTTGTCAAAGAAAAGGAACGGAAGCCATAGAAATACCATTTGAACAAGCACCTAAATTTTTAATTACAACAAATTGGAGTGTTCGGTATAATGAAGATGACACCTCTACAAATAGAAGATTTTTAGAATATAAATTTACTGATTTTTTCAATATAGAAAATAAGCCTTGCGATGTTTTCGGACATAATTTATTTGATGACTGGAATACTTTAGAGTGGAGTAGATTTTACAATTTTGTTTTCTTATGTGTATCTACATATTTAGTAGATGGACTTCACAGAATACCTTATAATAAGGCAGAGGACAATTACAGGGCGTTATTTAGTAATGATGGTTTATTAAATGAATTTGAACGTATATTTAAGATGTTACCAGCTAATTTTAATGTTAATGTTTTTTTAGAAATTTATACTTCTTTAGAAAATCCGTTAAGATTTGAAAAACTATTTCACTCAAGGAATATCAAAAAATTTATTGAAGTTTATATTAAGCATCATAACCTACCAATTTCTTATAAACAAATGGATAGGGAGTGGATTAATGCGGACAAAGACAAAATAATTGAATTTTAACTTTTATCTGTAATAAGTGTAATAGATATTACACATAGCAAAAAGCGTTAAGCCCAATACAGTAAAGGGATTTAGAGTTTTATTACACTTATTACACATAAATAGTGTATTAATTTTTGAAAAGTAATAAAAAAGTAGGATTAATAATATAATAGTATAAATACATAGGTTTCTATGTGTAATAAGTGTAATATTCTTTGTAAAGTCAAGCCAGTAAAGGGTTCGTTTAAAAATCTATGTGTAATAGAAATTACACTTGCTACACATACGGTTTTGATTTGGCAGACTATTATTTTGAAACAATTAAATTTAACAACGAAAAAACAACGTAGAAAATGGCAAACAAAGAGAATTTAATAGGTAAAGGATTTGAAACGAATCCGCAAAATATCAATAAGAATGGCAGACCTAAAAAAATATACACTATCTTAAAAGAGATTGGTTATTCAAAAGAAGATATTAAAACTTGTTTTGGCGAGTTACTTTGGTATAATGAATCTGATTTAATAGAAATAATTAAGGACAAAGAAAAGCCTATCATAACACAAATAACAGCAAAGGCACTTATTGAAGCCAAGGACAAAGGCGAATTTAATAAGATAAAGGAAATTTTAGAGCAAACAGTCGGCAAACCAATGCAGAGTATTGAGGTACAAAAAAACGAACCACTTACAAATATTACAATTACAGAAGTTTAAAGAATAATAAAAAAAAGAAAAAATAAGGTAGGCAGAAATGTTTGCCTTTTTTTTGTTAATCCACGAAATGTAGCAAATGCACTCTAAAAAACAACTTTATTTTACTCTGTGTGCAATTTATGTGCATTTCTAAAAAAACAAAAACCGTAAAAACTTAATTTATAAGTAATTACGGTTTTATAAAGCGGAGAAAGAGGGAACGCATTTAAAGAAATACTATTTAATCAAAAGAAATCAAAAGAACACACAAACACCTTACTACATAGCAATTACAAAGATAATACATTTCTTTAAATTACAACTTGTTAATATCAATTTCTATTTTGTGTGCATTTATGTGTGCAAAAGTTTATATTTGTAACACAAAGAAAAATATATTACTATGGCTTCACTATCTTTTAGTTATCGTTCAGCAAAACCAAAGGCTTTTTTAGAAATGAGATTTGCATACAGAATTAACAAAAATGAAAATCCAATTTGTTTTTACACTCGTTCAAAAATTGAGATTGACAAATCTTATTGGAAAAGCATACACACAAAAAAGAGTAACGACCCAATAACACAGAAACAACAAAACGACCTAAATACAAAAATCACAGAATTAAGAACCTTTGTTTTAGATACATTTGAAAAAACAGAAATTGAGTTAATAAATAAAGATTGGTTTTTAAGTCTTATAAAAGAACACTACTATCCAAAAAAGGAAAAGACAGTCGAAAAAACACCTTTTTACCTTGTTGATTATATTCCTTACTATTTAAAACTACGTAAGAATGAAATGAAACCTACTTCAATAACAAAATACAATGTTATAAAAAAGAAGCTTCAAAGAATGGAAGCATCACTTAACAAGCGTTTTGAGATTAGAGATATTAACGAGAATTTTAAAAATATGTTTGTTAAGTATTATGAAAGCCAAGCATACTCACAAAATACTATGCACCGAGAATTAGGCTTTATTAAGACCATTTGCAGACACGGACGTACTAAAGACGTACCCACCAGCAAAGAATTAGACCTTTTGAAGCTTACTAAAGACAAGGTTAAGCATATTTATTTTAGTGAGGACGAATTAAAGAAGCTGGAGAACCTAAAAGATTTGCCACCCCATTTAGACAACGCACGTGATTGGCTTGTTATTTCCTGCCATAGCGCACAACGAATTTCTGATTTTTTGAGATTTAAAAAAGAAATGATAACAGAAAAACAAGGCGTTAAACTTATTAACTTCACACAAAAAAAGACTGGAAAAGAAATGAGTATTTCATTAAGTGAAACTATTTTAAAAATACTTTCTAAAAGAAATGGAGAGTTTCCTCATTCAATTTCGGATCAAAAGTATAACGATTATATAAAAAAAGTTTGTGAGAAAGCAGAATTTAACGAAATGGTAAAAGGCAAAAAACAAGAAAATATAGCTAAAGAGAAAGGCGACAATAAGAAAAAAACCAAAAAAATAAGAGCCGTTTTAGGAGTTTATCCAAAATACGAACTTGTTACAAGCCACATTGGACGTAGAACATTTGCAACCCTTAAGCGCAATAAAATGCCGTTAAGTCTTTTAATGAGTATGACAGGACACACCACAGAAACAGCCTTAAATACATACTTACAAATGGAAGAAGAAGACAAAGCCGTACAAGCATCTAAATATCTTTAATATAATAACCTACAAATATGGGATTTCAAAACATAGGTGTACCAACAATGGAACACACAAAACAAAATATTGAAACTTATTTAAAAATATATTTTCGTCAATGGATAAACACCTACAATTTTAAAGACTATACAAATCACATTTATAATGCTGAAATAAACAAACGTGAAGTTGATGCTAATTTACTTCTAACAAATCAGGAGTCATACGCACTTGAACAAAAGAAAACGATTAATGGATTTGTAACGTTAGAATTAATAACTATTAGCGAAACTTTACTATGGATTGAAAAAGCGTTTAAATCCAATTCAGAAACAAACCGACACCCTGATTTTTTTAGATTTAAAAAACAGTTTGAAACTAAAGACAATTATAATGAACATTCTACTCAAGATTTTCTTTTAAACCTTAAAAATAAAAAACCACTTTCGGAGTCTCAATTTGATAGTTATCTTTTTAAAAAAATAAGCAATCTCACAGATAATGAAATTTTATATTTTTTAACTCTTATGTATTTAGATTTTATAAAAATTAAAGAGTTTTTAAAAAGTAAATTTGAACCAATACCAAAGAGAAAAGAGAATAAATCAGAAACCAAAGAAACTTCATTAAATGATTTTTTTAATAATCTAAAAATTGAAGAAATAGAAAATTTAAAATCTACATTTCAAGAATGTAGAGGAATTGAAATGGCTTGTTTCATTCATCAATTAGTAAAAGATGAGTATTTATTTTTAATAAAAAACAGTAATAAAAAATCACTAAAAAGATTTTGTTTCACTTTTTCTAATATGAATAAAAATGATTATGAAGCAATAAGAAAACTTTTTAAATATGATAGTTATAATTTAGAGAATGAAAACTATTTGATTGATTATAAAACAGATTCAAAAATAAATGATGCTTTAAAGGTTGGATAGTTGGAAATAGTTGGAAATCCAACTACAACCAACTGTAATTCAATTAGTTACATATTATTACGCTGTAAATTTGTATTTCACTTTAATACATATTTTATGACGTTTTCAATTACAGAACCTATCAAATTTGATACGGACACAATCAACAAAATAGCGATTAAAACCGCTGAAATTATTTTATCAGGTAAAAGCACCCAGCAACCTGAACCACAAAACGACCTTATTACTTCTAAACAAGCGTGTGAAGTACTTCAATGCTCAAGCGTAACACTATGGAGGTACGAGAAAAGAAGACGCATTCAGTCCTATGGAATA
>JGI1221J13441_10000641_pt1 | contig 15364 bp, 8 predicted proteins | sample LakVidmifraction_4_FD_13441 | JGI IMG/M metagenome (IMG submission 13441) | reverse complement strand
TGAAATATGGTTATAATAATCTGTGTCACGCGGTGTTCTTATCGAATCGTAGTTTATTTTTAACAGCTTGATATGAGTTTTATCATATTCCGCTCGAATTTAACCTTCTCTAAAGAATTATGACACATATAATTACTAACTTTATTTTACTAATCGATAAAAACACAATCTTATGTATTTGTATATTGAAATGTGGAATGTAACCGGTAAATGGTTAAAACTTTCTGTAGAAGAACGCCGTCAGATTTTTACAAATATGGAAGGCAGGATTAAAGAAATGAAAGACCGCGGGGTAGAAAATATGGGATGGGCCCGCAATGACGAGCACACGCCTTACCGTAGCGATTACAGATATATAACGGTTTGGAAAATGCCCTCTAAGGCCGAAGTGAAAATACTGGAAGAGAACCTGGATAAAGTAGGTTGGTATAAATATTTCTCTCAGGCCAATTCCAGGGGAGAAGTGATTTCGAGAGATGAAGCAATAGACTTTTTAGTGAATCTTAAGGAAACTTCTACCTCTTTTTTAGATTCTTAGCCTAAGTAATCCGGATGCTTTGCAAAGAGCTCCCTACGAAAAAGCCTTCCATTTTTGGTGGAAGGCTTTTTTGCTGGAAAGCTAATTTTATAAAAGTATGCGATCTATTTATAGACCTTTACATAATCAATTAAAAATTGCTTCGGAAAAATAGTATCATCAACCTCCGGACCGCCAAAATTTCCACCTATGGCAAGGTTCAGCAATAAGTAAAATTTATGCCGGTAAGGATAAGTTTCTTTATTTTTTTCTGAAGGAGAAAAGGTATAGGTCTTTTCATCATCAATATAAAATGTGATCGCATCTTCAGTCCAGTTCATTTTGAAAATATGAAAACCTGAAGTTACATTTACGATTGGCGTGACTTTAATATTTTCGGTTTCCCCGTGGCTTTCTGGCGTGTGCAGTGCATTATGAATTGTATCTGGTTGCCTGCCTACAAATTCCATAATATCAATTTCTCCTGAAGCAGGCCAGCCTACCTCATCTATGTTATCACCAAGCATCCATATCGCCGGCCAGAGTCCGTGGCCATCGGGCAATTTTGCACGAACCTCTACCGTCCCGTATTGGAACTCGAATTTATCTTTGGTATTCACCTTTCCGCTATAATAAGCATCCCCCACTTTATTGGCGGTAATCACTAAATTCCCATCTTTTACGGCCACATAATCTTCGCTGTAAATTTGGCGCTCATTGTTTCCCCATCCGCAAAGATCGGGACAACCGTCTCCGGTTTCGTAGCTCCAGTTCTCCATATCGAGGGAGTCACCTTCAAAATCTTCTTCCCAGGCCAGCTCTTGTGCGGATACCTGCAGGGCCATAAACAGGCAAAATCCTAAAATTATATTCTTTTTGTTCATATTTACTTCTTTAAACTGTACTTAACTTTTTGCAGGTCTCTTGAATTTCCGCCAACCAAGACTTCAAATTCACCGTCCTCAGACTCCCATTTTCTATTGGCGGTATAAAACTGAAGCATTTCTTCATCAATTTCAAAAGTGATGGTCTTTGTTTCCCCCGGAGCTAAGTTTAACGTTTTAAAACCTTTAAGTTCCTTCACGGGGCGGGTGGTACTTGCCACAAGATCCCTTATATATAATTGAACGATCTCTTTACCTTCTTTTTCGCCAGTATTGCTAAGACTTAAGCTAACTGTAATAGGATTCCCCGGAGTTAATTCTTCTTCGGAAATTCTTAGGTCTCCATATTCAAAAGTGGTGTAACTAAGTCCGAATCCAAAAGGATAAAGCGCGTCTTTCCTTTCATCGGTATAGCCTGAATAAGTTACATGTGTAGGGTTAGAAGGACATCCGGTACTTTTTTGATTGTAATAAAGTGGTTCCTGGCCAACCGCACGCGGGAAAGAAACCGGAAGTTTTCCTGAAGGATTATAATCTCCCAGTAAAACATCGGCAATCGCATTTCCGCTTTCAGAGCCTAATATCCAGGCCTCAACGATGGCTGGAATATTCTCTGAAGCCCAGCTTATTTCAAGGGGTCTTCCGTTGATAAGCACCAAGACAATGTTCTTATTTACTTTTTGAATTTCTTTAAGCAATTCTTTCTGAACCCCGGCCAAACCAACATTTACCTGGCTTCTTCCTTCCCCGGTTTGAAAGGCGTCTTCACCAAGTGACATAATTACCAAATCGGCTTCAGAAGCTTTAGTAATCGCTTCCTCGAATCCAGAGGTATCGGTTTCATTAATTTCCAGAGGCATTAAAAAACTTCTTTCTCCAATACCCAGATCTGCGCCTTTGGCATAAGTGATTGCTACATCTTCACTCATATTATTTTGCAAACCTTCCAGCAAAGAAACAGCCGAATTGGCCTCTCCCTGAGCTCTCCAGTTTCCAATAGGTGTGTCTTTATCGTCGGCTAACGGGCCAATAACAGCAATCTTTTTAATCGATTCCTTAATTGGAAGTAAGTCATTTTCATTCTTCAGGAGCACAATAGATTTCTTAGCTACATCACGAGCCACGTTTTCATGCTCTTCGAAAGATATCTTTTCTAAAAGCTCGGGATTTGAGTATAGATAAGGATCATCAAAAAGTCCTAGTTTAAACTTTACCCTAAGCACCCGTCTTACGGCATCATCAATATAAGCCTGGCTTACTTCTCCTTCTTCTACCAAATCTACCAGGTTAGACTCGTATGCGCCGCCTTCCATATCCATATCGCTTCCGGCATTCAAGGCGATTTTGGCTGCGTGTTTCTTGTCTCTTGCAAAGCCATGTACTATCATTTCTGGAATAGAACCCCAGTCTGAAACTACAAAACCATCCCAGTTCCAATCTTTTTTTAGAATATCACGTTGAAGCATTTTATTGCCTGTGGCAGGAGTACCATCTAGATCGTTAAAAGCATTCATAAACGTGGCTACACCAGCTTTGGCGGCTTCTTTAAAAGGAGGAAGAATGCTATTGTGCAGTTCATTTTCTCCCACGTTTACGGTATTATAATCCCTACCGGCCTCCCCAAAGCCGTAACCTGCAAAATGCTTGGCCGTAGCAGCTATACTTTGTGGATTTGAAAGATCGCTACTTTGGTAACCCTTTACTTTTGCCACCGCTACTTTAGAAGTTAGGTAAGCATCTTCACCCGATCCTTCCATAATCCTTCCCCAACGCGCATCGCGGGAAACATCTATCATTGGTGAAAAGGTCCAGTTAACTCCGTTAGCGGCCGATTCGAGCGCAGCAATTTGTGCCGTTCTCTCCATAGCTTCCAGGTCCCAGCTGGCTGTTTCTGCCAGAGGCACGGGAAAAATAGTAGTGTACCCGTGTATTACATCATAACCAAACATTAAAGGGATCTTTAAGCGGGAATTCTCCATCACCAGCTTTTGTGCCTCTCTGGTAGCTTCTACCGAAAGAACATTTAGCATAGCGCCTACTTTTCCCGTCCTAAGATTTTCCTCCTTTTGTTTGTTGTTCATTTCTGAAGCGGGACCGGTAAGGTCCCAACTGCCGTTGTATTGCACCAGCTGTCCTACTTTCTCTTCCAGGGTCATTAATGCTAAAACCGAATCTACTTTGGTTTCTACATTTTTAACCGAACTTTTTATGATTGAATCCTGGCCCTTTGCTATAAAACAGCTGAACAGAAAAAAACCTAATAAATTTAGTTTCTTCATTTTTATCAATAAAAAACTGCCCGAACTATGTTTTGGAAATTAAGTTTGTGGCCTACAAACAAATTATCTTCAACCGTAAAATCACATAGCGCAAGCAGTCTAGATTTAAAATTCAGTTATTCCTGATAAACCTTTACATAATCTACTTCCATGGAAGACTCCTGAAAATCATCAGCAATGTTTCCACCAAGGGTACCTCCCATGGCAACATTTAGTATTAAGAAAAAGTCGTCCTGGAAAGGAGTTGAATCGTTGTTATCAAATTCAAGGTGCCGCTCACCATCCATTAGGAAAATGATTTTTTCTGCGGTCCATTCAATTTCGTATATATGAAATTCTGATGTTGCCTCAGAAATTTCTGTGTCACCTACTATAGCATTTCCTCCTGAATTCCCAGGAAAGTGTAAGGCAGAAGAAATTCTATCGGGATTGTTCCCTACAAATTCCATAATATCCATTTCGCCAACTCCAGGCCATGATTCTTCAGGGAATGAAGCCCCAAGCATCCAGATCGCAGGCCAGGTGCCACCACCGGCAGGTAGTTTTGCACGAACCTCCACACGTCCGAAAGTAAAATCGAATTTATCTTTAGTAGTTATTCTAGCAGAAGTAAAATCGAAACCACTCTCAGCTTCTCTTTTCGCTGTAATAACAAGATTTCCATTTTCAACTTTTACGTTGTCTTCTTCATCTGTATAATATTGAGCTTCTCCATTACCCCAGCCATTGCTTCCGTTACCGACTTCATAGTTCCAGTTATCGGTATTAAGAGCATCACCATCGAAGCCGTCTGACCAAATTTCGTTTGTAAATTGGCTTTCAAATTCTCCTTGTTCCTCTTCCTCTTCTCCACCCTGGGAAGTGGTGAATTTTAAATACCAGGCTAAAGCAGCATCGTTGCCAGGTATTACCCTAACATTCATCGTGGTTGGGGTAATATCAAGAATTTCGTAAGAACTTGAACCCACATAGTAACTCATAGTTCCGCCACCGGCAATATTAATTACCGTACCAGTAGTTGCATCTTCTGGCAAACCAGAAGATGAAGGGGAGAGAGAAGCACTAAAGTCGCCTGTATTATCAAAGTCAAGACATTGATCTTCTGAACCATCTCCACCAAAATCACCAGTATAAGCTACATTAACAAAGGTTTGCCCGTTATTATTGTAATTGTAAACAAGGTTATCGTTTTCATTTAAGCTAAAAGTAAGTTCATCTGTATAGAAACAAGAACTAACCTCAGCATCGGCCTTTTCAAAAGGAGCAGCTGCATAGAAGATGGGAGCTGTGAATCCTTCTCCAGCGCTTGGCCCAACCCCAAGGTGGGCTGGCTGTGAAGCAGCAACATACCAGGTTTTTGAACTTCCGCCAGTTAGCAGCTCTTTAGTTTCAGGATCGTTAAAATTACTAAAAACGCTAAGCGAAGTGGTCATATTTGAAGAAGCGCCTCCTGTACCAGATGCTACCACCGTTACCGTATAATCGTTTACCCCATTTTCGTTAAAACTATGAGTAGTTTCTCCAGAAGCAGAAACCTCTTCAAAACCATCGCCATAAATAAACTTGTAGGTCATTGCGTTATCGGCGTTTGCGCTAAAACTTACCGCTCCGCTACCATCGCCATTAGGCATATCTTCAGATTGACCCACCACTTCAGCGGTAACGCTCAAGTTGGAAGGGGTGGTAATATTACCTATATCATAATCGTCGTTGGAACAAGCGCTGAAGAAAACCAGCGAAAATACCACAAGACTTGTCTTAATTATATTTTTCATTTGTATGCGTTTTAATTATGAAAATAAATGTTGTTTACATATAAATTAACTCCTCCGCCGGGTAAACCAGAGTAAATAAACTGGCCAATATTACCCGTGCCGGCAAGGTTCTCAAATTCTGATAACGGAATATCCAAACTTACCCATTCGTTCTGAGCAGGATTTTCTATTACAACTTCCGATTCAGAGTCATCACCGCCACCAAAAACTCCATCTGGACCAAGATTTACCAACTTAACCCTAAAAACAGTAGCGTTATCGGTATAAAATTCGGTATGGAAATGCGTCATATTTGAAGCATCAACCGGGCTGGCGATTGTTTCAATTCCCACGAAATCTAAATTGAAGTAATGTTTAGACAATCTCCCGTTAAACTCTACCTCTTCATAATCTGAAGCAGACCAGCTAGTTCTCCAGGTATCTACATTTACATCTTCCCCAAATTCACTGAATAGCGATATGTAGGAAGTTTCTCCCATTTGAAAACCAATATCGTCCAGATAGAATGTTCCGGCAGTATTTCCAGGACCATCTACAAAAATAGTCATCGTAGAATATTGACCGGTTGGAACAAATGGTTGTCCATTATCTGAAGCTCCATCTACAAAGCTCGTAATTGCGTCTGAACTATAATTAAAGCTAACTTCTTCCCAACCGGATCCGGTATGGTTAGCTGATACTTCGGTTTGACGCTCGCCATTAACACCACCTTCAAATTTGAGTAAAATAGGCACAGCAACGTCTGACCAGAATTTCATAGTGATTGTTTTATTGTCACCACTAAAGTCTACCGGCTCTTCAAGATTAAAAGCAGCACCTTCAAAAGCATTTCCACTGTTGGTAATTGCTCCAACCATAGAATCTGAGGTATTGGCTCCTGATTGATCTGGATTGGCAATCACCTCAAATGCAGTTCCGCCAAAAACTCCGGGTGTATAATCTATAATACTACTATCAAAAGTTATAGGAAGCTTTAGAGGCTCCAAAGTAGTGGTTTGAATATTATCGAAATAATAAGTTTCCCCGGTTCCCGGAATATTGAAGTTGAAAAATAATACAATTCTTCCATATTCGATGGAAGGATCAATTTCATTCATATCAAATACCAAAGTTTCCCAAGCTCCACCAACTGTAGTTGTGGCAAGTGCTTCCACAAAAAGATCGGCGTTTTCAAGGTTTTCAATTTTGAGCAAAACCTCGGTTCCTGCTTCCGGAGACCATACATCTACACTAATATAACGATTGGTCGAGAAGTCTATAGGTTCAGCTAAAGCAATGCTAGTTCCTGCCCAGCTTTCAGAACCTTCGGGTTTAGTATAAGAAGCTACCTTATCGCTGGTATTCACACCAGATGGATCTGGATTATCGATTACCGGCGCTCCGGCTCCTTCACCGCCACCAAAATTACTAAACGTATAATTAAGGGTTTCCGACTCAAAATCTATAGGAAGAAAAAGCGGATCGGTAATGCTAACTTCCTGAGTAGCTTCTGTTGTCGCCGCACCACCACTAAGGGCAACTACGCGAACATTGTAGGTCCCGGTATTACTGTAAGTATAAGAAACAGTTTCTCCCGGCATAAGAGGAGTTGCCTCCTCATCTTCGTTTTCACCAAAATAAACCTCGAACATCGTTGCGTTTGTAGCGCTAGCCGAAACTGTTACGATATAATTATTGTCGGCATCTTTTACAATCTCGGTTTCCAGATTCTCGGGAGCCAGGAAAGAAACGGTTAAAGGCTGCGTTCCCGTGGTGGTTTTACCATTAATATTGGTTCCGGCAACCTCAACTTCATAGTTCCCTTCATCATAAATATGGGTTACAGCTTCTCCTACATTAATCCCTTCTGAAGGTGTAGCACCATCACCAAAATCTACGGTGTACATAACGGCTCCTTCGCCGGTTGGTATAATCTCTACCAGACCAGAATTATCTTGGGTGATTTGAAATGTCGCCCCCAAATTTGCCGGTGCCTGCACTTGCTCTAAATCTACAAGTGCATCCTCATCACTCTCACAACCAATAAAAGGCAGTGTGAGTAGGAATACGAAAATTATTTTATAGTATTTTTTCATCTTTATAAAAATTTATAAGCCATTTATTTAATTGAAACCTGTAGTTAATGGCCTTTGTTAAGTGCCCACCCGCCTAAATGGTACGGGCAGGTTATGGACTTTTATAATTTTAATTTTTAGTATCCCGGATTTTGCTCCCAGTTACCCTGAGAGAATTCTATTTCTTCTAAAGGAATTGGGAAAAGTTCGTTCTTCCCTGCAGTAAATCCATCAATATTATCTGCTGCCCTGCCCGTTCTTACCAAATCGAAGAAACGGTGGCCTTCACCTACCAATTCTTTTCTTCTTTCTTCATAGATAATTTCGGTAAGTGCATTCCCTGAAGCTTCTATTTCGTCTAAACCTGCTCTTTCACGAACTTCATTTAGGTACATTCTTGCCTGGCTATCGTCTATTCCGCCACGGTTTAAGGCTTCAGCAGCCATCAATAAAACATCGGCATAACGAATAGATCGATAATTATTAGGCTGGGTAAGGTTTGCATCGCCCACGTTGTCATTTTCACGCGGAAGGTATTTTCTGTTAAAATAACCGGTATGCTTGTAACCTTCAGCATAGGTTGCGCCAGTTTCGGCGGCCCAGGCTTCAATATCTAAAACAGAAGGTTCTCTTCTTATATCATCTTCCGTAAACATATCATAAGCTTCCTGCGTAGGAATATTAAAACTGAAGCCAGATTCAAAAACAGGACCCGAGTAATTTCTTATTCCCTGGAAACCTACGGCTACATTACCTTCACTACATTGCAAGCAGCCAAAACCTGCTCCTTCTTCTCCGGTATATTGCACTTCAAAAACAGACTCTATATTATTCTCACCCTCCTGCAAGAAAAGTGTATCAAAATCTGCTAAAGCATAGGGACCATTATTGATTAATTCTGTCAATACATTTGCAGCTTCATCAAATTCTTCCTGATATAAATGCGCTTTACCAAGCAAAGCCATTGCAGCTCCTTTGGTTGCACGCCCGGTTTGGGGTGCGGTATAATCCAGGTTATCTATAGCAAATTGTAAGTCACTTTCAATTTGTGCGTAAACTTCTTCAGTAGGAGCTCTAGGCACCGAGGTTTCATCTCCCAACACAAAGCGTCCATCGCCCTTTATTGGGATTGGTCCAAACCATTTTACTAATTCAAAAGTGAAATAAGCGCGTAAAAAGCCAACTTCAGCAATAATCATTTCGCGTCCTTCAAAATCAGTTTTGTCTTGAAATTCCAACACGTAGTTTGCACGTTGTATACCGGCAAAATTCCAATCCCAAACATCGTCCAGGTTGTCATTCACAGGAGTATGTGACATCTCATCTACTTGTTGAAAGCCTATTACATCGTTAGCGCTTTCACCTCCACTTAATGTATTATCTGAAGCGATCTCGCCCAGCAATACATTTACGTAAGTAGATTGCAACACATCGTAAACGCCTATCATCGCGTTATAATAATCTTCTTCAGAATTAAAATAATTTTCTGAATTTATATTGTATTCTTCCGTGTCATCCAAATAGTCTTCGGTACATCCAAAGCTAAAAGCCAGCAGGAGCAAGAGAAGCATTTTATTGAATATGTTATTGTATTTCTTCATTGTGCGATTTTTTAAAAGTTAAGGTTTAATCCTGCAAGGAAAATTCTTGGTACGGGATAAAACCCATAATCAATTCCGCCACCAATGGCTTCCCCGGTTGAAGCCGAAGGATCAAAACCTTTGTAATTGGTAAAGGTGTAAAGATTTTGTACCGAGGTGTAAATCCTTAACCGGTTAATTCCTGTTTTTTCAAGAAATGATTCAGGAAGGCTATAACCTATTTGAACATTTTGGATCCTGGCATAAGAAGCATCTTCCACATAAAAATCTGAAAAAGCCACATTAGAAGTTGCACCCGTAGTTAAGCGTGGCACTTCATTACTGGTTCCCGGCCCGGTCCATCTTTCCAAATAATACGCGTGGCGGTTTACATTTGGTTGATTCCGCTCATAATTTCTTACCATATCTTTTCCTAAAGAGGCGTAGGTATAAGCGGTAAAATCGAAATTTTTATAGTTGAAATTAAGATTTATACCCATTGTAGCGCTAGGGATAGGATCGCCAATATTGGTACGGTCATCTACATTTATCACTCCGTCACCATTGGTATCCACATAACGAATGTCTCCCGGGGATGCTGCTGCTCCCAGAGTTTCTTGCGAAGGATGTGCATCTACCTCTTCCTGGGTTTGGAAAATCCCGTCGGTTTTATATCCGTAGAAATAACCAACCGGGAAACCTTCCTGGAAGCGTGCCGGTTGCGGTTGTCCTACACCAAATCCTCCACCGGGAATAAATTCGGCCCCATTTACTTCGGTTACTTCGTTGCTTAAAAAAGTAGCATTATAACCAATTCCAAAACTAATATCGTCTCCTATATTATCTTTATAATTAATGGCAAATTCCACCCCTTCATTTCGAGTTGTTCCTGCATTGATGGTTGGTGCGCCAGAACCCGGTGCGCCGCCGCCAAAAATTCCAGAAACAGGAATACCTGCTACTAAAAGATCTTTACGGTCTTCCCTAAATACATCGGCAGTAATATCAAGTTTGTTATTGAAAAGCCTAAGATCTATACCAATGTTTGTTTTTTCAGCCTCTTCCCATCCAGCACCTGGATTAGCTATTCTACCCAGGGCAGTACCATTCACTAAATTTCCATCTAAAACATAGGTAGCTTCACCGTTTAATAACGAACGATAGAACTCGGCGCCACCGGCTTCATCGTTACCAAGAATACCATAACTTCCCCTTAATTTAAGGAAAGAAATTACATTCGAATTATTCAAGAAATTTTCTTCAGAAAGAATCCAACCGCCAGTTGCCGAAGGGAAATACCCTACACGATTTTCTGGCCCAAACCTGGTGGAAGCATCTCTACGAAGCATACCCGAAACCAGATATTTTCCTTTATAATCGTATTGTAGCCTTCCGAAGAAGGATAATTTTCTAATGTCATATTTATAAGCACTGTTGTTCAAACCATCGTTGGTTCCCGTGGTTAAACTTATATCGGCAAATTCATAGGAGTTATTGGGAACATCGTAACCTGTTGCGTAAAGACCATCTCCCCATTCTCGAATTACCGTCATCCCGGCAGTTCCGGTCAAATGATGGGTCTCATTAAACGTGTTTTCGTAAGTCCCAAAAAGGTCGTACGTATAAGAATTGTCGTTAATACGGTTTTGGTTCACCGTGCTACGAACGCTGTTAAAAACCTTCCCAGGACCATAATTTATAATGGGTGAAAAATCTCTACCTTTAGAATTGGTTAAACTGTACCCAATTCTGGAGGTAAAGGTTAAGGCTTCAATTGGCATATACTCCAGACTAAAAGAACCATTAAATTTGTTCAGGCTATAGTCGTTAAAAGTATTTTCTATTTGAGAGAGTGGATTTATAATCTCATTCCCCAAGCTGCCATCAACATCTTCCTGATCACGATTAAAAGTTGGAGGAATATTTAAGGCGTTAAAAAGCACCGAACCAAGTCCGTTTTCGTTAATAGACCTTCTATTTAAGTTGGTATAAATTGAATTGGCAGTAAACTTAAATTCATCTGAAATATCCACGCCAAAATTGAACCTGGCGGTGCTTCTTTGAAAATCAGATTTTTCAGTACCAATAATTCCTTGTTGGTCAAGGTGCGATACCCCAAAAGAATAAGTTACTTTTTCTGAACCTCCGCTAAGGGTAAGGTTATGGCTCATAATTGGTGCTGTATCAAAAACCTTTTCCTGAAAATCGGTTCCTCTGCCTAATTCGTTCACATTTGGAAAAGGTAGATCCTGCCCATTATTGGCATAACTTTCATTTAAAAGCAAACCATATTCAGTAGCATTTAGCAAAGGAAGTTTTCTTGTGGTTTCCTGCATACCTACGTATGTATCGTATTGCACAGTAGGTGCTGTATTCTTTTTACCCGATTTTGTAGTTACCAACACCACCCCGTTTGCACCGGCAATACCATAAATGGCAGCCTGGGCATCTTTAAGGATAGAAATAGATTCAATATCATTAGGGTTCAACGTACTTAAATCCCCCTTGTACCCATCTATAAGAATAAGCGGTCCGTTAACACTATTGGAAGCAATACCTCGAATATTGATATTAATTCCCGCTCCCGGTGCTCCCGAAGAAGCCGTTACATTTACCCCGGCTGCAGTACCCTGCAAAGCTTGTTCTACCTTAATAGGATTTAGTTCTTCTATGGTTTCGTTGGAAACCACCGAAACAGCCCCGGTAACATCTTTACGCTGTTGCGTTCCATAACCAATTACCACTACTTCGTCTAAAGCTGAAGTATCTGTTTTCAGAGAAACGTCTATTGTATTTTGGTTTTCCCCTACTGTAATTTCCTGCGGAAGGAAACCTAAATAAGAATAGACCAAAACATCTCCTACTGAAACATTATCTATACTGTAATTTCCATCAAAATCGGTAACTACTCCATTTGAAGTATTCTTTACAATAATGTTCACTCCAGGTAGTGGAAGACCGGTGCCCTCTTCATCTACCGTTCCCGAAACCGAGAAGGTTTGCGCTTGCAAGGAAAAACTTCCTATACAAAACAAAATTAGTACTAGTATTCTATTCATTTGTTGAGATTTTAATTCGTAAACCAAAGTATAAATTAATTGTAAAGGTGGGCGATAATGCACCTGTACACTACGTCAACATATGCCCATAGCGAAGAATTATGTGCAATTTTTCATCTAAACCACTGTAAAACAAAAGCTTAGATAATTTATTTTTTTTAAGTTGAAGTATTGATTTTAAGTGTTTTAGGGCGAATGTTGAGGTGATGTTAAGGTAAACCGCCCTCATGTTAAGTGCTTAAAATTGGAGGATGTATTCTACCAAACCCTGATCATGCTCTAATTTTATCTTTTTACGCAATCTATATCGTTTTATTTCCACACTTCTCACCGAAATATTTAGCAAGGGAGCAATCTCTTTTGAAGATAAATTTAACCTTAAATAGGCACAAAGTTTAAGATCGTTGGAGGTGAGTTTCGGATGTGCTTCTTTAACCGATTGTAGAAAATCCTTATCGGCATTATCAAAAGCTTCTTTAAATAATTTCCAATTATCCTTCTCTGCGATATTTTTATTGATTACCGATATAACTTTTTGAATATCATCATCGCTACCTGCTGAAGTCAACTTTTTCTTAAGCTCGTTTAAAAATTCATTCTTCTTAATAAGATTCATCGTTGAAGCAGCAAGCTCTCGATTTTTAGAAGCCATATCTGACTCTAGTTTCTGATTTTGAAGTGTTATAATTTCCTGCCGAGCTTCTAATTGCTTTATTTCAAGTTTCTTTCGGTTGCGCTCCAGGAGCCTGCTTCGTTGTTTTCTATAATAACCGGTATAAATTTTATGGAGTATGAAAATAAGCAGTAAAAACAACAAAACGTAAACGATAATCGCTGTAATACTGGCATACCAGGCCGGCGCAATACTAAAGGCATAGGAAGCGATATTACTAAGTCTAGTATTGTATTTACCCCGTACTTCAAAAATATAATCTCCCGCGGGTAGGTTTTCAAAGTTTACGGTACCATTGTTTTCCGATTTGTTCCAGCCGGCATTGAAGCCCTTAATTCTGTAGCTGTAAACAGGTCTAACCAATTTTGAGTAATCTGGAATGCTAAAATCAAACCTTATGTTATTGGTGGTATTTGATAATTCCAACAGTTCTATATCCAGATTTTGATTCTTAAAATTTTTATCAAGGGAAGCCGTAGCGACTTGATGAATTGCAAGTTGCGGCGTTTCGGGTAGATTCACCGGAGTAGAGAAAATAGTGTAGCCTATATTAGAACCTACTAAATATTCCCGTTCTCCTATTAAAGAAACATTCTCAAAACCTTTCGCTACACTGCGATATTCTATAGGTAGCGGCACCGATTTTAAACTTAACCTCTCCTGAAAGGCATCTTTGGTTACATATAACAAATTTTCGCCGCCAAAGCTCCACCAGGTATTATCGGGAAGCACTTCTGAAATTCCACTTAGCTGTCGCTCTTTCAAAAGGGATGTGAATTCTTTATTTTTTAAAAAGTGATTTTTAGCGGAAATATAACTATACACCCCATTTTTCGTAGAATAATGGATACTATCATTAAATTGAAAAACTTTTAAACCCTGCCCGCTTGCATTAATTGGATTAAAACTTTCCTTTTTAAGCACGCTGGTAGCCGCATCGTCAATTTTAAGTTTAAAAATTCCTTTATGGTCATGCCCTACCCAAATAGTAGTATCGTTTTCTATCACTACATTCCTGGAAGAAAGATCAAAATTGTCTAAATAAACGGGATCACTTTTCGGTTTTGGTCCCTCCCAGTAGCTTATGCCATCATAGTGCCCTTGTAGCAATCCTTTTTTAAAGGCCTCGATCTCCCATACGCCCTGTCCATCGAAAATATGTTTGGCGGATTTTTTATTGATTTCGAAAGTTCCCCTATCGTGACCGGCGTATAGTTTACCGTTAATTTCATTTATACTCCAAACCTGACCACTAGTGCCCGCAATTAATTCATATTCACTTTTATCTGGAGAGGTAACATACAAGCCCTGGTTACTGCCTATATATAGGCGATTTTTAAAACTATAACTGCAATAAACTGTTCCAACTTTTCCGTAGATATCTGTAAACAATTTAAAGGGACTTTTCCGGTTTATTAAAACCAGCCCATTGTCAAGTCCGCACCAAATATTTCCTGCCTCATCCTCAAAAATAGAAAGCACTGTATTATTATTAATTACCGGTTGCAACAGCTTAGTTCTTTCTAAAGTCTGAAGGTTATAAAGATGAAGTCCATTTCCAATAGTTCCCAAAACCAGAATATTATCCTGAATAAGTTTAGCGGTAAAAACACTTTTCTCTATGGGGTAATTATTCCGCTTAAAGGTCTGCCAGCTGCCATTTTTTATGGTAAAAATACCGTCATCCCTCGTTACGGCAAGCAACGTATTTTCCTTAAATTCAAAAAGCCCTACAATGGGTTTGTCTTGTATAGCGGTGTTTGGGACTATTTGATCTATAATTCCGTTTTTTATCACATACAAACCATCTTCGGCAACCTGATAATAAAGTTTATTATCAACTTTAAATAAATTTGAAATTATATTTTCTGCGGTAATTAAGTTTATTTCTTGAGTTTCTTTATGGTAACTAAATAGACGGCGCAAACTTTGAAAAACTATATATTCTTCCAATTCTTCGATATGCCAAAATTGCTCTCCATCTATAATTTCTTCGCCAGAAAGAGCCATTAAGCTGTGATAGTTTAATAGTCCTTTATTATCACGTTCCCAATAACCAAAATCCATATATGAGCCCGTATAAACTTTTTCGTCGGCACTTAAAACTGATCTAACTGCACTGCCATCAGGCATTTTATTGAGCCTCCATTGCTCCCCATTGTAACTCAACAAACCTAGATTATTAGCTATATGAATAAATTTATTGGAAGATTGTGTTAGCATCCAATTTTGATTGCCCGCGTTATACGTGGAAGGATCAAAATTAATTACCGGTGGCAACTCCTGGCTCCAAAGGCTTAGTGTAAAAAGAAAAAATAGGACTAATAATCGCATAGTTGATCAAATCTGAAAATTACTAATTAATCTGCTCATTTACTAAAGCTAAAATTGTGAATATCTATTGCTCATTTTAATTAACAGCCCTGTTATAAGTCCTATTTTTGGTATCCTAAAAATAATGATATGAGCGTAACTTGGTATGAATGTAAGGTGAAATACAAAAAAACACACGAAACCGGAGAGCAAAAAGTGACTACAGATAC
>JGI1221J13441_10000640_pt1 | contig 15377 bp, 18 predicted proteins | sample LakVidmifraction_4_FD_13441 | JGI IMG/M metagenome (IMG submission 13441) | reverse complement strand
CCAGCTGATCGGTGTAATCTCGCAGGAACGCTATATCGCGCGCAGCCTCCACCGAATCGATGCGCGCTTTTGCCATTTCGGTTTCGGTCTGAGTCAGTTTGCGGCCCAGCTGATCCTGCAGAGCGAAAAGCTGGGCTCGCTTTCCTGCCTCTCTGTTCGAGAGTCCGAGCAGTTCGATCTCCTGTAGCGTTGCTGAGTTGAAATCCAATAGCACCTCTGTCTGCCGCTTGATCTCGTCTGCCGCCTGATTTGCAAGGCGCGCCGCGTCCTTCTGGGCCTGAGTCTTTTTGCCCGCGGATTCCTCACTGAGAGAGCCGGGCGCGTCGGGCAGCAATGGCTCCTCTGGTTTAGGAGTGTCAAACGAGGACTCCGGCAGCACCTTTAGAATTCTTATGCTTTCAGTCAGTTGAGCGATTTCAGTATTGATTCCAGCTATCGACTTGGCCCGTTCATCAAGCGTCGGTCCAAATCCCAAAGCCCCGGACAATCTCTGAATGCCGCTAATATCAAGGTCCAGGCCGAGCGCAGTTCTTTTAGNTCCTTGCTCCGATCTCTTTACCTTCAGATTGACAATTTCAGCCCGCGCTACCTCGATCGCTGCAAATCGCGCGCTCTTTCCGAGGCGGTCAGCTGCGTCGGCAGCCTGATTATACCCCAGCGTGATTGCGTTAATCAAAGGGTTGCTGCTGCGCGCCGATCCGCCGAGCCCATCCACTTCAATCCCCGCTTCTTTCGCCTTCAACTGCAATTCTACCAACCCCTGCCGTGTATCGGACGCGCTGGCCTCCAGTTCTGTGATATTGGCCTCGGCGGTCTTGGCCTCATTCCACATATAGAACAGAGCCCCGCCGACTGCAGTAATCGCAAGACCTAAAGGGCCTCCGAAGACCGCCAGCAGGCCGCGGCCCGCAGATGCTGCGCCGGCCTGCGCCAAAGCAAGTCGACTCATCGCTCCCGTCTGAGCGATCGCGGCTGCAGTCGGCGGTCCGAACGCTGCGCCCATGCGCGTCTGCGCGATGCCCAGAGCAGCTGATGCCTGCGCGGCCCTGACAAGGGCGACATTTTTTGCGACCAAGGCGGCTGTAGAAATAGCGATCGAGGCCGCAAAGCGGGCGCCGAATAAAATCGTCAAAGCGGTAATGGCGTTAATTAGCACGTCTACATTGGCGGCGCCTGACCGCAGAACGTTCGCCAGCACGTCAAAGAAGCCGCGGAGCGACCCGGTGGCCCCGCTGTCGCCGAACGCAAGGATAAGGGCCTCAGCGGCGCTCTTGGTGGCTAATAGCGAACCATTCAAGTTGTTGTCCATTTCGGCTGCCAGATTAGCCGCTGTGCCCTCGACGTTGCCTAGCGCAAGTTCCATTGCCTGAACCTTCGGCAGCGAACTCGAAAGAACCTCAAAAGCCGGACCGCCTCGATCGCCAAATATCTCGAGCGCCGTGCCTGTATCGACACCAGCGTCGCGCAGTTTCGTCATCGCCTCGATCAATCCGACCTGAGAGACCTTTACGCTGTCGGCGGTCAATCCAACGGACGCGAGAATATCCCGGGTTTTCTTTGACGGGCTTTCCAGTTCACTCAGAACCCGGCGCAAGCCGGTGCCGGCAAGTGACGCCTGCAGGCCTGCATCGGACAGAGCTGCAATAGCGGCCGATGCGGTCTCAATCGATACCCCGAGACCGGCGGCGACCGGGGCGACAAACTTCATGCCCTCTCCCATCTGTCCGACGGTCGTGTTTGCGTTGTTCGCGGTGAAGGCCAGCACGTCGACGACCCGGGCGGTCTGGTCTACCTCGAGTCGGAAGCCGGTCAGGATGTTGGATGCGATATCGGCCGCGCTGCCGAGGTCGAGCGCGCCCGCCTGGGCCAGACGAAGAGTGCCCTCGGTCGCTCCCAGAACCTCGTTTACGTCAAAGCCTGCCCGGGCAAGAAACGTCATTCCCTCGGCGGCCTGTTGAGCTGTGAACCTGGTGGTGCTCCCTAGCCGCTGGGCTTCCTCCCTCAGTGAGCGAAACTGCTTTTCTGTTGCCCCGGTGACGCCCTTGACGGTAGACATTGCCTGTTCAAAATTGGCCAGCAGGCCGATGGTGCCAATCAGGCCGCCGCCGATTCCCAGAATCGCAAAAGCGCGGGTCAGGGCGACTTGAACGCCCCGAGCCCGACGCTCTACTTTGTCGAGAGAACCCTCAACCTCTTTGCTGCCAGTTTTCGCGCGGCTGGGGTCGACCTCTACTACAATCCTATAATTCGCCACCGTTTTAGCCCTCGCCGTTTATCTCGCCGTCGTCGCCGCCGCTGCTCGCCGACCATTCCCGCTCCGCTGCATCCATGGCTTTGATGATGGTCCAAAGCATTTTGAATGATTCAGCGTCGAGGCCGTGGTCCGCTGCGTATAACCTAGCCGCGCTCCACGGGATAGCCCCCGCGTCTGTGCGGCATGTTTGAAGGTCGGAGAAAGCATCGAAAATAAAGTCGGTCGAGATATCGTCGGGCACTTCCGGCTTGGCTAGATACCAAGCCGGAAGCGGCCTGCCCTTTTTGATTGCGGCGTCTACTGAGAAGGAGTCTCGATGATATCGGCATTCCCAGCGGATTCGGGTTGCGTAGAGGTCTGCGACTCCCCCGGCTCATCTGCCTCAGCGTCACCGTCCATATCTTCATTCATAAAGTTTGTCGGCTCAGATACCCAATTGCGAAACTCGTTGAACATCCAGTCTGGCATCACCAGAAAAAATGCCAAGCAGTTTTCGGCGGTGAATGGTACCGCATTGCCATCATTGTCAATCGGTGCATTGCTCCATCCGGTGACGCAGTAATGAGCCAGCATCTTGGCGTCCTCGCGGAGAGCCCAGTCGATGTTTTGGACGTTGATGCGCTGCTTTTTACGTCCCTGATTGGTGCGCTTTCCCAAAGCATTCATGCTGGCATTGTGATATTTTTTGTTCGCCGATGTGGCTGGAAGCGCCAAGAGTCCAGGCGCGCCTTTGACGTCGTTAAACACGAAGGGTCGCGGTGTGGTTCCATCCTCACGGATCGATTCATAGTTCGAAAAATCTACCATTGTTGTCCTTTCAAGTGAGTGGGGCGGCACTGGCCGCCCCCTCGACTTATACCAGTTCAGGCAGAACTGGAAAGAGCGACGCGCTGAACGAGTAGCCAAGCGCCGAATCCTCAAATGCCATGAACGTGGTGTTCATCAGGACCGTCTGGTTGACCGGGAACTCGCGGCCGCCGCCTTCCAGTGTTCCAGATGGATAATCGCACATCATCCCGCCGTCATCATTGCGCAGAGCAAAATAAAGCCCGAGCGTAGAGTTTGCACGGATCGCAGCCGGCACGGCGGGATCGGTGAACAGGACCTGCGCTTCGATATCCGCCTCAAAATTGCCGAGGTTCATATAACGGGCGCCGAGCAGTCCAAGCACCTTCTCGGGCGTCACGTTATTGGTGATCGTGATATCAAGGCTCTTGAAGTCGGTCGTGAGGCCGGTCTCGTCGACCTCGTGAATGACCAGGCGGGCTATGTCCGAGGCAGTGCCGAAGGCAGACGACTCGGAAGGCTCAAGAGCCTCGTCCGCATTTGTCGCCCGGCTGGCCGACGGATCGCTGGTATCGGTGCCGATAAATCCATAAGTGATCGTCGCCTTGTCAGTCAGCGGGATCGAGATATTGGCGGTGTCGTGATAGTTGCCCAGGGCATATTCATAATTTGCTGCCCCGGCGGCCCCGAGATTTGGGCTTTCCAGTTCGAACTGCGTCGAGATTTCGAGATAGTCCGGATCATTCACGCCTACGTTACGGACCCACTGCCCGAACAGGATATCGATGGAGAGACCTGCGCCAGCGGCGTTGTCGACCGTGCCGTCGTCGGCCGTGAATGCGTTCGGGCGGCGTGCGATCGTGATCTTGTTTGCCGCAACCAGAGCCACGCGCACAAATCCGTAATTTGCCTCGGTGAAGAACTGGTTGGTCGCGTCTACGCCGCCAATATGAATCCACTGGCCCACGTTCAGCCCGAGCGTAGTGAAATCAAGAGCGGCGCTGATCAGGTTGCCGTCCGAGTCAATTTCGAGATCACCGGTGGCGCCTCGGACGCCGGCGACCGCGAGTTCCACATCGTCTGTTGCATCGGGCGTTTCCGCGAGAGCGCCGCCGGTGACCGTGATCGAGGTAGCAGAAGTTGCCACGGCAGCGCCTGCGACAAACAAGCCGCCGTTGGCCGACAGGTCAAAGCCCCGGGCAAAGAAAAGTGTCTTTGCGGACGAGGCGCCGTATTGAATTTTCGCAGCGTCGCCGGCGGAGACGGCTGGCACTGTGAAGGCGCCTGCAGTCGCAGCCGAAGGAATGAAGACAGGAGCTCCTTTGGCGACCGAAAAGCAAAAGCCCTCCATATAGTCACGGAAGGCCGACATGGTCAGGTCCATCTCTGCTTCGACTGCGCTGTCGAGATCGGTGATGATCCCCTTGCGCCGCTGGCGGCTCTGCGAGATCGGGTTGCGCACCGTCTTGGAGATCGTCGAGCCGAACTGGTTGATGCTGTTCGGTTCAAGTCGGCGCCAGACAGGCGAAACTGGCAAAACGCCCAGCGATGTTTCGCGGGCTGCAGAAAGACCAAGTGAATTAGTTGTTACGCGTCCCATGACGGTGTCTCCTTAAGTTTTCTCTTCATAGTCGAAACGGCCTTCGACCGCTACTCCCCACCATCTGCCTTTATCAACGTCTCCGGCCTCTCCGGGTTCAACTTCGGCAAAACGTATATCGTGCGGCGTCAAACGCCGGTTTTCAAAGATCGAGGCCGCCTGCGATGCGCGGTCGCTGATCGTGCCAACGCCTTCTCCAGGGGGCTCGCGAAGCAGAATCATGATCGACCCGACTCGGTCCATCTTCTTGGCGCCCGGTGGACCAAGCGTGCCTGGGCCGCCGGGAAGGCGGATCACCTGAAAGCGGACCCAGAGTCCTTTGGGCGGGTCATAATCCTCGTTCGCAAAGACAAACGGCGAGGTCGCCCCCCATTCAACTTTGAAGCGCTGGTAGAGCGCCTCCTGAACCTCGCGCCAGACGCTCACCGGCCCCGCCTCGATTTAAAGGCGCTGGCACGCTGGCTCCGCGCGCTGCGGGTCGGCGCGCGAGCGGCCGTCTGCTTGACCGCCCGTTCGACAGCAATCTGGACGAATCCTGCGGGTGACTGCTTAGAAGAGCCATCATTCAGCGGGCCAATATAAGGCACATTATTTGTCGAAAAGATTGACCCGTTGTTGAAATTCCAGCCGAGCATCTCGTTGACGCCCTGCTGCGCGATCGCTGCTCTTGCAGCAACGTGTGAGGAGGACAGGTCGTCAGGAGGCTCCGGGTTAGGATCGATAAATGGAGAGTCGACGCTCGGCACCCAGTTGGCTGATGCCCAGCCAATATCGATAGGCGTGCCAAGCGGTGGACTGTCCCGGAGGTTGGCATTGACGTTCAATCCAAGAGCAACGATCTCACCCCGGACGAATTTCTTCAGGTCGGCAATGACGAAGTCGACCTGATCAGCCATCAGTCGGTCTCGACCTGATCAGGCTTTTTTGCCTCAGAACCGGCAGGAGCGTGGCTGGGCGCTGGGGCAGCGGAACGGTCTGGGGCTTTGCCCCCACCTGACTTGTTCTTGCGCTCAGCGGGGCTTAAATCGGATTTTTCCTTTTCCGGCTCGACCTCGGCAACCGGTGTGGGCCTATATTCGCTTTTAGGCACTGCCAGTTTCTTGGCGACGAGCATCTTGGCAGTCTTCTCGTCGACCTCCGCGTGGGCTTTTGGCTTGTCGACGACCTGCAGGGCGGTGCCTCGGTTGATTGAGTGACCCAGGACGGTGCGGCGAGCGTTCATAACGAGCGGGGCTTTTTTGTCGAATTTCATGGTCGGCTCCTCATTTGGTTTTCTGCTGATACACGAACGGCCGGCTCTCCGATAGAGAGCCAGCCGCATCGATTCAAAGTCCTTTTATTAGCTGGTAGCCGCGGCGTCATTCTCCGACGTCCCGGCGTCCTCTGCTGGTGGCTCCCAGCCCTCTGGCGGACCAGCGCCTCGCAGTTCGAATTGGCGCAATTCAGCTTTCTTCGCGTCATCGAATTCTTCCGGATCGTCCAGCCACGGTGCGTGGACGCTGAACTTGCCGTCGTCGTCGCTGACCAGAACCGAAGCAGCGATCCCATCAACAGGCTCGACCTCGGCCTCCTGCACAGGAGCGCCCTTTGCGTGGATCGANAGAAACAGGGCACGCGCCTCATCGCGTCCCTGAACTTTCTCGGGCTCATCGAGCCATGGTGCTTTGATGTGGAACCAGCCGCCACCGACCTCTTCCGCGGTGACCTCGGAGTCTCCCTCGGTCCAGTCTACGGGCGGACCCTCTTCCTGGATTTCGGCAAAGGCCTCCTCTGCGTTGACCTTGCCTCGAACAGTGATCGGCTTGTCGAACCACGGGGCGTCGATCTTGTAGCGCCCTCCGGCCGGGCCGGTCATCGTGACAAGGCTCTCCTCGCTTTCACCCTCCTCGGGGTGGTTGACCACGCGGGCCTCATATTGCCGCTTGATCANGCGGAGCGGGAAGTCGCCGCCGTCGGGTGGGAATTTGTCGCCGCGCTCGAAATGAACGCCGGCAAAAATAAAGCCCCGCGCCGCGACCAGTGGCCGTTTGGGGTCAAAGTCTGGTCGTCTAGGCACGGGGCTTCTCCTTTATTGATCGTTTGAACCGGCGACCTATGCGACCGCCAGAACGTCGGTGATAAAGACAGCGAGATCGTCGCTCACCTTCTTCATTCCGAATGCCTGACGCGAGTGGAAATAATCGCTGTATGCCCGGCCGTCTCGGCCGCGCGAGATCACGCCGCCGAAGTCGTTGGTCTGTCCTGGCACCAGGCTATCCCACGCGAACGTGGCGATCGCCGTCGGGCTGTCGAGCGTCGGGGCAGGGTCGATATAACCCAGCCACATCGCGTTCGGGTTGACGATATAGCTGAAGGTTTCGCCGCCCGTTGGATCGACGCTCGGAGCGACCTCCTCGGCCGTATTGTAAAGCGCTCGGGCCACGCGGAGGTTTTCAACCTCAAACATTGCCGCCATCACCGCATTAGTGATGGACGCGCTCGACGTGTATTTGATGCGGTCCACAAACTCGGGATGGTTCTTCAGGCGTTTACGGACGTTGGATCCAAGCACCAGGGTGTTGGGTTCCATGCCCGTGCCAGCGCGGATTCGCTCTTTCCAGTCCTCAATATCGCTGAGAGGCGAGGATGCATCGTCAGCCCACGAGAGGAATTGATCAGTGCTCGGTGCGGCAGCGACGCCGGTGACCGTCATTCCCCAGACGCCGGTCTTGAAGAACGAGGTAGCCCAGATACGGTCTGCCCGGATCATCTGCTTGCTTGTCAGCAGGCGGGTGGCGTTCTCGTCGAGGCGTCCCTGAATGCGGGAGTTCTGACGGGTGCGGTCATCGATGACATGTTCCAGCGCCCATTCCTCAGCGGAATAGGTGTCGGACTGGACGCCATAAGCGACCTGAACCGGACGGCCACCAAGAGGGCGAACGGCGGCTTCATCGCGCCAGAAATAGCCGGGTGGGTAGACATTGAACTTCCCCGCTTCCTGAGTGACCGGGATGCGAGCCGAAGCTGCGCCTGCAACGAATACGCCGTCGGCCTGCAAGATCTGGAAACTGTAGTCTGTCAGGTAGGCGTCCGGGTTCGTGTCCCCGGAGATGCTCTTTTTCATTTTTCCGTTCCTCCAAGTAACAAGACCCCCTTGGCCTCGTTAAAGATTGATGCTCTCGGTCAATCCGTCGTGTGACTAAGCCAGGTCGGCGTTCGAGCGATCAATATCGATGGTGATAAGATCATTCGCGGCACCGGCGGCGCTGGCTGCGGTGCCAAAAACCTCGGCCCCGGACGCTGCCGTGATGAACTTCCCGGCAGCGTTTGGCGAAACTTTTGCGCCAATCGCAACAGCGGCCCCGGCGATTGCCTTGACCTGATTTCCGGTTTTAATCGACGTGTGCAGGCCGACGGCCTTGCCCTCGCTGATCACACCATCACAGTGGTCGCCAGCGACGCAAAGCGCGACACCGGTGGCCGTGCGCTTGGCAGCATAAAACTCCTTGCCCGTCAGATCAGCATCAGACGCGAGTGCGTCGGTCTGGGAGCNGGTGAAGCGTTCGATAGTCATGGCAGATTACTCCTCTTNAAATTGAATGAGGGAGGGCGCTGTTACGCGTCCTCCGCCACTGCGGATGATGGATATGCATCGGCGAACATTTCAGGCTGCTCCTCGCGGGCCGTCGTCATNGCCGTGGCGCCGTCAACGNTGTCCCGCTTGGCGATCTTCTGCACCTCGATATTGAAGTCCGTGCGCGCCTTGGCAACATCGGCTGGGCCGTCAGGNGCTTCCGTGGTGCCGAGCGTCTTGAACAGGGTGTCTTGCGACTTGTTCATCGCGGTCAGGCTGGCAGCGATCGACTTTCCGGCGTCCGTATCGGCTCCGAAATGCGCGATAGACTTGAGCATATCGACAGCGACCTTCTCGGCCACGTTCGGAAACTCAGATCCAGCACGCTTCTCGAGCGTACCAGTGACCGCGCCGGAGCGCAGCGTCGCCAGTTCAGCCGTCTGCTCGTCCATCTGCTTGGCAAGCGCCAGAGCGACGTCGCCGTGAGACTTGCGGATTTCGAGACCGCCGGCCGATTTGTAAAGCACAGGGTCGGTCGCGTTCGCAGCGTCAACCTCGGTCCGCTGATCGGCAGCCGACTTCGCGATAAAGGCAGGCTGGTCCGCTTCGCCGAGCGCATCGTAATGCTTGCGCACGTCCTCGGGCATTTTCAGCACCGTGAGCTCGTGCTGCATTTTGGCCATAGCCGGGTCGGCCTTCGCTTTCGCAAGGGAGCCTTCAGCGGGCAGTTCATCGTCGGCGCCAAGGTCGAGGGCCGCCTTCTGGATGATGCCGATGTGTGCGGCAGGACTGGTGAGAGGATCGAAAGCCGCAACAGCTGCCTTCAAAAGTGCTCTGGTCGTGATGTTCATAATATGCTCCTTAGGCTGGGGCTGTTTCTTTGCGATCCACGAGGTAGCCGCCTCGGTGATTGCCTTTTCCATGTCAGCGTCGCTCGCGTCGGAGCCTGCGCTTCTGGCCGCGGCTACGGCCTCTTCAACCAGCGAATTTACGCTGCTGATATAATCGGCGGAGGCGGCTGAGCCGTCCCCCCCCTCCGCCAGTTCATCGGTCAGGGCGGTGCGAAACGCTTGGTTTTGCTGCCACAGACCGTCAAAAGAATTTGAGAACGCCTCGCCCACCCGCTCTGCCACCATCGCGCCGTTAAGCGCCTCGGCAAAAGTGGCCTTCGCCAAAGAATATCCGGGACCGAACGCCGCCGGGTCAGGCTGGGATTTGAAAAGCGCGACCTTCGCATGCTGGTTCATTCCCAGCTTGCAGAAAGAGACCTCGCTCACTTTCAGGTTTGACAGGATCGGCATCAGCCTTCCTCCGACCGATCGGCGGTGCCGCCGATGCTGAAGGAGACATATTCCCCGTCCTTGACGGCCTTCCAGACGGCCTCGTCGTGGACGTGGTAGCCGCCCCACCAGAGACTGGCATCGATATTAATCGTGGCAGGAATGCCGCTTGCGGCCATGCTTTTTTCGATCGCAGCGCACTTTTCAGGGCTGAAAAACATGCTTTCAATCAGATCGCCGACGCCTTTGCGGACGTGGTTCTCACCGGCGATTCGCGCTTCGAGAACGTGAGCATAAGCAGCCTTCTCGAGTTCGGCAGGATCAATGGTGTCCTCTTCGATATCCACGACCAGGTCATTGCCGATTTTCGCCACCGAGAAGATGCCAAATACATTTCTGGCTTCTTTGTCGATTTTTACAATCGTCGCTTTTGCATCAAAAGCTTTGGCAATTTTCGAACTGTGATCGCCCACCAAATAATCTCCGTTAACGCAGATACAAACGTCATTCTGTGTGGTGGTGGGGGTTGCTTTTACGCTTCGCCTTGGAGTCTCTTTAACCCGACTCGGCTCTCAGGGATAGACCAGAATTTAAAATCGTACGATTCTGGTAAGTATTGCGCACCGGCACATTATTGTTTCTTTGCCCGGAGCCAGCGGATCACCGGGATATCGCAGTGTGCCATTTATGGTCGTCCAGACCTCTCCGTACTTGCGCGCCTGGCCGTTAAGAGTGTGGTGGGTCTCGCGTTCTCGGCCGTCAATACTGGTCCGCCACGTGCGTTCCAGTTGCTCTGGCCTGATTATCTCCTGCTCGATCGCCTGAGCGTAAGCCTCTTCGTTCCCCTGATTGACGGCGCGAAGGGATTCGGTGCGTGCGATGACCTCGGCGCGCCTTTTAAACAGTCGCTGGGTGGATCGCTCGATCATCGTGTCTATTTGTTTTGGGGTAAGCGGACGTCCGGCCTCTGCGGCTGCTCTGATTGTCTTGTCGCTTCTCCCGTCCCGGAACGCGCGCTTGAGTGCTTTGGCCTGGGCCCCGGCGTCGATGCCGACCCGCTCGAGCACCTTGCGATAATTTGAGACAAATCCCCACTGCTTTTCGGTGAGGCCGATGCTATCCCGGAAATTGCGTGCGGCCGCGATCGGATTTGAACCCGACTCGATGCCCTGAATGATGGCCCGGCTCGTCGCCTTGCGCTGCCCTTCGGTGAACTGGCGAATCAACTCGAGCCTGTTGCCCTGCATGGCGGCGACTGCGCGGAGATTCACTTGATTGAAAACAACCCTCCCCAGATCGGCGTCAGCCAGAAACTTGGCCGCCGACTGCCCGGAGGTGACGAAGGCTACGTTGCTGGCGACCGCCAGTTCATCAGCTGTGGACTGCAGGGTCCGGAGCGCGTCGTTGATACGGCCCGACTCGAGCAGGCCAGCGATCTCGTCCAGATCAATTTCTTTTCGCAGCGACGATATGGCGGTCAGGAATATCCGGGCGATGCGCCTTTCCTGATCGTCGAGGAGGCGAAATATGCGCGAGGCCGGGTCTTCAACCGTGCGCGCAGCTTTCAGGATCTGGAAGGGGGCGTACATGGCTAGACGTTATCAGAGCCGGTGCGGTCCCGGCACAAAAACACGTAGACGGCCTGGGCGGGGTCGACGCTTAGCGGCTGGACGACATAGAGCGTCATGCCATCGATAGTGATCGCGTCATTGCGCCGGGGGAGACCTCCCTCCGGAATGCTGTCCCCGATCAGCACGGCCTTTCGGTCGTTGACCTCAAGGTTGACCCCGGGTGGATTTGAGAAAGCGTTGGCGAAGTCTTCCCAGAAGCCCTTGATGCCGGTCACGGTCACCGGCGCGCGATTGGTGCCGCCGGTCAGGTTCCCGGCTGTGCGGGATCCGGCGGTGTAGCGCACAACCGTGACGTCCAGCACGCCATCGGAGACGTTGTCATCGATGATGCCGGCGATATCGATTCCAAACAGCTCGTTTCCCATCAGGTCCACTCCTCAGGATATTCAGGCAGGTCGAGCGTCTGGCCTGCATGGTCGTGCGTTGAGTCGGGTAGGAACTGGATCCGCCCATTGGTTATCCAGCTGTGACAGATCGGGCCGGAGGGGTGGTGATGTTTCCCGGGGCCGTTCACCAGCAGGCTGGGGCGCATCGTCGGCGACTCGAGGTTGCCGTCAAACTCCCAGCTGGGCCGGGGCTCGTGATCACCCGTCTGCCTGACCGGCACCGAGTGAGGGTGAAGGCAGCCCACGCACCAGATCGACGCGTAGGTGAGGCCATTCACCACCTTGGTGTGGGCCTTCGCCATCATCCATAATCCGATGAAGCAATCGGCCAGTCAAAAGGATAGCGGCCGTTCAATGGTCGCAGGCCCCCGCACGTGCCGAACGGCTCCGGCCCTGCAAAAACACTGCCGCCAGCGCCGCCAAGACACACCAGATCGGCGGCCAGTAGCAGGTTCCAGAGCGCCAAAGGAAGGGGCGGGCCTCCGTCGACGGGAGAGAAGAACTCCACTTGAGCGGACCCGGCCTTGACCGACTTGACGTTGCTGTCGCCCGATGCGTCGGCAAAGAGCTTTGGCTTTGCGGCCAGATCGGCGGCGAGCATGGCGTTTACGGACGGGATGGGTTCTTCCTGCGCCTCGGTCGGATCAGGCGCGGTCTCGCACCATGGCATGGCAAGCAGCAGCCGGGTCGCGCTGATCAACGCACGGCCCTTGTTGTCTTCGGTCAGCGCGGTCCACGGGGCGGCGCGAACGACGTCAGCGGCGAGATAAGCATCGGCGAGAGCGATGGTGGTAAAACCTTCGTAATTGACCGAGTTGATTGTGACTACGGCCATTAGCGTCTCCTTGATTTTGCCATATTGGTTCGGCTCCGAAGCAAGCGGACCTTGGCCACGGTCTCTTCCTGTGTTCTGTCCATCTCAGCGTCCGGGTCGTTCGGATCTGCGGTCGGCGGGTCGTTGCGGCCAGGATTGAGGGAAAGGTCCATATCGTCCATTCGCTCCGGCGGGCGGGTAAGGCCCCAGAGATCGTAAATTTCTCCAACGGCCGGATCGTCGGGCAGAACGGGTGCGCCGGCCATTGCAAGTTTGGCAAGGCCCTCAAGAAGCTGCTCGACGTCGCGGTCGCTGATCTCGTTGACGCCCATTTGCGGCCGGAGCTCTTCCGGCACGCCGTTCAGATCAGACCACCAGGAGAGCAAGTCGCGGTCGTATATTTCCAGCAGGTCCAGCAGCGTGCTGGTGACGGTGAGATAAAACGTGCCGACCTTGGACCGGGCCAGCGCCAGAGAACCGCCACCGTCGGCGCCAAGAAGGAGATGCTCGACGCCGAGCGTCCGGGCGAGCTCCTGGTTCATCCGGTTGATCGCATTTGCCATGGCATCAAAGGACTGGCTGTCGCCATTCAGCAATTCCAGCGTCCACTTCGGCATAGTTGAAGGGGAGGTGGCCTTATCGACTCCCGTCGAGATGTAAGGATCGGACGGGAGCAGCATTCCGGACCTTTCATTGCGCAGGTGCTTTTCCAGCCAGCTGCGCAGCGGAGAGAGGAGGCTGGCTCGACGTGCTTCTTCATTCACTCTTGCGGCTGATCCCTCCGGGCCTGCATCGAGGACGGCCTTTCTCATCTCTGCCAGCGGTCCTCGGGCAATCGGGATCCCGCGGAGGTCAGTTGTAAATCCGATCTCCTCCAGATCCTGAAACAACTCGAGCCTGGTCGCGCTGACCTGCAGGTGCCGGAAGAGGCCAACGCCCTCCGGACTGTCGGTCAGCGTGTCGTCGACCGCGTAGATGATTTTTGATCGCGGCAGCTCAACGTCCTTACGGCCGGCAGCGTGCTGGACAACCGATTCGACAGTCCCGCCCTCGTCGCGTTTCCAGCGGGCGATAGTGCGTTGCGGTCGGTGTTCGATATCCTTGATGCCGATCGTTCCGTCCGGCTTCTTCTTGGCGGTCCACTCCTGGATGCAGAATCCGTAAAGTTTATATGCAGCGGTCTTGCGGGTGACCGACGCCCAGCTGGTCGTCATGTTAAAAATGTCTTTATACGCTTGATCGGCATATTCTTGAGCGGCCGGCAATTCGTTATCGTTCAGGCCAAGGGGCGGATTGACGGTCCAGACTGCGTTGCCGATCAGATTCAGAAACAACCGAGTGCCGGCACCGATTATCGAGACGTCCCGGGCGAGCCGGTCATATTCCTGGAAGCGGCGAATTCCGACGAGGTTTAGTTGACGGTTCGGCTCGTCGAAGGTGCCAGCGCCTTCGCCAGTCATCACGCCGCCTTCGGTGCGACTCGTGCCCAAAGTTTGAGTCGGCGCGGCCTTCGAAAAGGCTCCTGCGATCCGGTTTAAGAAGTTCTCTGCCAATGTCCGCGCTCCTGATATCGGCTGCCTTCATATCTCAGGGAGGGGCGTTGGTCTATCTTGCTGGGTGAAAATCAAGTCGGCCGACCTTTTAACGGGCCGGCCGACCCGGACCTTTCCGAGAACGAGACCTGAATATCAGGACGGAAGGGCTTTGTCGATGCAGCACTTCTTGAACTTGAGACCGGAGCCGCAGGGGCAGGTACGGTTCATTCCGATCTTCACCCGCTGACCGAAGCGAATGTTCGGGATGGAGGCAGCCAGATGCGCGGCCCGGCGGTCCATCTCGGCCTTGTTTGCCTTGATAGTTTTGCCGACATAGAACTCTGCGAACTCCCCGGATGGGGTTTCGGTCAGGCCCTCGCGCGCCAACGCGTAGTCTGCTTCAGGTGATTCGGGGCGGATCATTTGCATTTTCGGTTCCTTTAGTGGTGGTGGGAACCCAGACTTCATCTGGCAGGCGGAAGTCGCAGTCTCCGCTGACGCCTGACCGCCGTAGCAAAAAGGCGCTGCCGTTTCCAGCAGCGCCTTTCATCGTGACGACGATTGATACGGTCTATCGGTGCCGGCCGGCGGAGCGGGAGCGCGTCCCGGCCTCGTGGCGGAGGCTGTTCAGCAGTGATGGGTCAAGCGTGGTCCCCGTCAAGGTCAGGCCGCCACCGACGCCGGTGTCAAAGCGAGGGGCTTCGGTGCGCAACGCCGGAGCGAGAAACGCCCATACGAACTCCATCCCTCGGCCGATAGCCTCACTCGCTCGGTCGAGCGCCTGACCGGAAGCTGCCAGCGCGGCCGTAAGGCCCGAGACGGCAAGGGAAAGGCAGCTGATCAGGAATCGAGGGTGGTATATCATCGGGTTTTCCTTCGTTAATTGTGTCGAGGAGTCGGTGATATCAGAAAGGGGATGCTTCGGGAAGGGTCTCAAAAATGGTTGCAGGAGCGGGATTTGAACCCGCGACCTCCGGAATATGAACCCGACGAGCTGCCGCTGCTCCATCCTGCGTCACTGGAACTCGGATGCAGGAAGAATCGACGCCCACTGCACCCGAGCGCGTCAACCCTTGCAGGGGCCCCTCGGGAAATGCAAGCGTCAAGCGCCCCATGGATCGCCCTCAAATGCATTACCCATATATTGATCGCCGTTCTCAGACATTTCCTCCGGTGCAGCGAGCATCGGCGCGGTGGGCGCGCCAATCATTTCTGCGAAGGCCCGGCTGGCAGCGTCGACCTGATCCTTCATCCCCGCGCTGGGGAAATTGCGGAACTCCTCGATGAAAGCGCTATTCCAGTCGCCCTTTACTATATGGACGCGCCCGGCACCCACCTGCGCTGCAAGCGGTTCTGCGCGCTGCTCCTTGCTGCCGGTCTCTGGGGTGCCCTTGAAATTGAATCCCATAAGAACTTCTGCATATGCCCACTTCTGGATCTTGCCGGATGAGCCGGGATCCTGCGGAAAGCTGATCAGGACATTCGGAACGTCGTTCCGGTCTTCAATGCTGCACTCAAGAATAAACCGCTGAAGTTGT
>JGI1221J13441_10000639_pt1 | contig 15412 bp, 21 predicted proteins | sample LakVidmifraction_4_FD_13441 | JGI IMG/M metagenome (IMG submission 13441) | reverse complement strand
GGCCGTTTGGGTACAGTGCGACAAGCCTGGCCGGCCGCTTTTTATCACCCAAAGTGCGGATGAGAAGTCGCAGCTTTGTCTCCACCTCGTCACGTGTGGCGCCGAAGTAAGCGAGAGGCAGGTCAATGGTGCGCGTGCCGCGCCTGGTGCGTCGCCACTTTGCACCTTCAGTCGCGCCCTCAGTCATCACAAGCGTCGTCGGCGCAACACCAAACCCGGTGCGACCGGCCAGCTTGACGAAGCCGCGCGGAGTAGCGTTTTCGATGGGAATGACAACGCCGCCATTTTCAATCGTGTATATCAGTCGATTTGTCATGCTCAGCTACTCCATCCCGGTACCGCGCGTGCTCGCTGCAGCGCACTGAAAAGTTCATCTTCACCGTCGAGCTGACCGGAGCCTGGCGCGGCGTAATACTTGAACGTTTTGCCGTCACTATTGGCAGCAGCCAGAATCGCTTGCCCCTGCAAATCTGCATTAATGTCTGTCGACACAGAACTCGGGATGATGTCGGTCAACCCCTTAAGTGACCGCTCCACATCGCCGTATGAATTTTCGAAACCGTCAACCAGCGACTGCATAATGAGCTGACCGTTTTCGGTTAGCAGCTTCTTGTCGCGAATTGCCGGGCCCTTTAAGTCTGGGATGTTATCTGTAAGGCCTGTAAAGAATCCAGTAATTTTGCCCAACATCTCGTTGAGCCCGTCGAGCAGGCCTTGGATAACGTCTTTACCAGCATTTAGAAGCCAGTCCTTGGCGCCTGTGAAAAAGTCAACAACCTTATCTTTAATGCCAACAATAAAGTCATATACCTTATCGAACTGCTCTTTGACGCCATCATAAACGTCGGTGACGGCTGTCACCACCTTGTCCTTCATTAAGGTGAATGTATCAGTGACCTTGGCCTTTACTTTGTCAACAATCCCCTTAATGAAGCCAAACACTTTATCCCAAATGCTTTTAAAGAAGTTGTACACGTTTGTGAAGATAGTTGTGATAGTTGCTTTGACTTCGTTAAAGCGGTCAGTAATAAACCCAACAGCTTTCTCCACGATACCGCTGACGAACTCGTAGACCTTGTCCCAGATACCCTTGATAAAGTCCCAGATGGCAGTGAAGATCTCAACGATCTTGTCACGCACCATCTTGAAGTTCTCAATAATCTTGTTCACAAATGCTTTGATAGCAGGAACGACAGTATCAGTAAAGAAACCGACGACTGCCTTGACGATGTCCCAAATGGCCATGAAGTACAACTGGACAAGGTCCCAGATAAGGCCGAACACAGCACCGAAGAACTCGCCGAATGCTTGGATTGCAGGCATCACATTGGTTTGGAACCAGTCGACCAACGCGCCAACAACAGCACCGATTGCGCCGAATACTGTCTCAGCGGTTGTCTTCAACCAGTTCCATGCTGTACCAAGGAAAGCAACAATGCTCTCCCAAATCTTCTTGCCTGCTTCTGTCTTAGTAAAGAAAAGAACAAGACCAGCAATAAGTGCCACAATCGCAATGATAATGAGCGAGATGGGGTTGGCTGACATTGCCACGTTAAACGCCCACTGTGCTGCGGTGGCAACAGCTATCGCAACCTTGGTGCTAATTAGAATCGCCTTCTGTGCAACCATCGCAGCGGTGGAGAGCGCAATCTTTACAGCGTTTGCTACAAAGCCAGCAGTAGACTTGGCAAGCGCAACAACCATATCCTTAGCGTACATTGTCCGCAGAATAGCGCCTTGAGCAACACTCTTGAGCATTGCCGCAGTCTGCAGCGCAAGCTTCGCGATGAATTTGCCGACAGCCGCAATTCCACGGCCAATTGCCGTGATGACGTTCCACAGTGCGGTAACCAGCTTGATAGTCGCCATTGTCACCTTGATGAGCGCACCGGTGAGAAGCAATGCACCGGCGGTGATGGCAATAACCTTGACAATCGTCTCCTGCGTTCCAGCGTCAAGGTCACCGAACTTGTTAACCCACGTGGTGACTTTCTTAACAATGTCTGTAATGGCCGGCAGCAGTGTCTCACCAATAAGAATTGCAGCAGTTTCTACCGAGCCTTTGAGGATCGTTAACTGGCCATCCATGTTGTTAAGGCGCTCAGCGGCAACGTCACCCGCATCGGTGTTCAGGATTGTTTTGTTGAGTGCTGCAAACTCTTCATCTGTGGTACCGGCAAGGGCTGAAACACCTGACAGCGACTCAGTGCCGAAGATTGCCTTAGCGTAGGCAGTTGTTTGAGCGTCAGTTAACCCATCAAATGCACCATTTAGTGAGCTAATGATGCTTTCCATCGGCTTAAGATTGCCCTGCGCGTCATAGAAAACGTTGCTACCATCTTCAGTTACCAAGCCGAGGGCAGTCATTGCATCTGAAGCTTTTTCGGTTGTCGGCTGCAGCTTCGTCAGAATGCTGCGTAGCGCTGTACCAGCTTTCTGACCGTCAATACCGTTATTAGCAAGGATGGAAACGGCAGACGCTGTATCCTCGATACTCAGGCCGGCTGCGTTGGCAACAGGGCCAACGTACGCCATTGCGTTGCCAACCGAAAGCACGCCAGTAGCTGACGCGTTGGCAGCACCAGCAAAGAGGTCAGCCACACCGGTGACGTCTTCGGCACCGAGCTTGAATTGGTTCATTGATGCGGCAGTAATTCGCGCAGCATCAGAAAGATCAACCTCACCGGCGGCAGCTAGTGCGACAGTGGCGTCGGTAGCTGTGCCAAGAACGTCTTCAATTGGAAGACCGGCCTTAACCAGTTCTTCCATTGCACCAACCGCCTGAGAAGCACCAAATGCAGTGTCTTGGCCGAGCTGGATAGCCTTTGCATTGATGGCGGCCATTTCGCCTTCAGTGGCGCCAGAAACTGCCTTGATTGCTGAGAGCCCGTGCTCAAAATCGCCGGCCGCATTGACTGCAAGCCCAAGGCCTGCAGCCAAGGCTGCACCGGCAACTACTGAAGAGGTGCCAATCGTAGTTAGCGAGTCGTTAAGACTACCAACCTTCTTTTTTGCTTTGTCGGCCGCAGTACCAACGCCCTCAACGTCGGTGCTGGCTTTCCTCGCCGATGACTTATCAGAATCGATGACGACTTTACCCCGCGCGGTGCCGAGGTTATAATCTGCCATCTTACATTCCCTTCATCGGGTCACGGAACGTGCCCTTGGCTGGTGCATCTGAATCAATTGAAAGCCACTTCATCAGCGTCTGTTGGGCCTTCGCTTGCGCAGCCTTATCAGTTTTTACGCCTTTTGCTGAGTCTCTCATTGCACCCTCCAATCTTGTTCCATATCTAGTTACCGCTCGGTCAAAGCAGAAAGCAGGAAAGCCATCCTTAATCTCATACAACGAGCTAGGCCGGACCTGAAGACTTTGTGAGAGTGTCCACGCTTCCCACAGGAGCGTTGGCTTCTTTACGAAACTGCTCAAGGTCTTCCGTACCGCCAACCGCAAACTGGAAGATAAACAGCTTGTCCTCGAGGTCCACCATGTCCGCGTAAATGACACCATTCTTGCGGTTAGTTTGGTCATTTGGTGTGCGAAGAATCTGCGGCTCAAGAACGATGTGGCAGACGATTTTGTCCATCATCGTCATAAGGTCATCAAACTTTTTCGGATCAGCCAAAATGTTCTGAGCGCTTGCCTTTGCGCCGTCAAGCGCTTTTTTGGTTGGTCGCTTACCCTCAGCCGGGGTGATGAGCTTCTCATCTACCATGCTGGTGAGCATATCCATATTGTGGATAATACCGGCGGCCATCAGCGTCTGCACAGAGCTCTTGCGAACCTTGCACAGCTGGCCGCTGGGCACTTCTAAATCAGTTGAACCGGCACCCCATGAAGTGGCGGCATACTTACTATTATTGTCCTCGTTTGGCATCCTAGTGCTCCTTTCAATTCGAGGTTATATGGACGACGTTGAAATAGCCGTCACACTTCCGTTCTGGATGAAGTCATAGATAGCGTCGAGGTCATCTCCTTCAATGAGGGAGGGGAGCCCAACACCAGAGCCAGACGTCAGCCAGAATTCACCGTCAGCGAGCTCGCCTTCGAAGTTTCCGGTTGCGCGGCAGCGGTAGATGACAACGTGAATGTCGCCACCGCTGTCAGAAATTGCTTGTCCTTCAAGCTTGAAGAACGGGCGACTTGAGGTGGATGTTTTGCGATACCTTTTCACGGTGTCAGGTTCCATGCCTGTGGTTGTGATTTCACCACCAAACATTGCCTTGACAGCTTCCAGCGGTAGGCCACCAGATTCGATGTCCCATTCCACGCTTGCACCGGAGCCGCGGGTTGTAATCAGGTGGTCATCACCACGGAGTTCAGTAAACTCTTCAGTTTCCGAGAAACTGAGAGTACGTGAATTAGGCAAATCGATAGCCGTATCCGCGAGAACGGTTGAAGTGGCGTCAGTGTACGGCGTGACCTTAATGTCACGAAGGCCGTATGGTAGCGGGGTGTCTGCGAGAGCCATTATTACTCCTTTCCTTGCTTGGGTTTTTGAATCTGAGCGTCTCGATGAGGCGCCCAGTGGTTGCATCAAAGTGATGCAACACGATTGTGTCGCGGTCAGGTCGGCAGAAGCGGCTGTCGCACTTTACCTCAACGATCCCACCGGTGACGATGATCCCATGAAGCTTTGAGGCGCAGCGCATTTGCATCATTGGTTTACCCGAAACTCCTTGAACTGGCCGAGCAGCTCGAGCGCGTCAGCGTTTAGATGCTGCGCTTTTACGAGGTAATTATTGCGCTTGTCCCAGATAATAGTCCCCTGGTCGGCAACTCCTGCTTTAGTGAACTCAGCCTCACGGATCATCCGCGCGTTTGAAGTGCCAAGGTATTTGACTGATGTCGGGGCCTTGGGTAACTCTGGCGTTATTGCGGGCTCTGCGGCCTTCTTTGCGGTCATGTCAAACCTCCTGTGCTTACTCTATCAGCGTGGCAGGGCTTGCCACGTCGTGTTGCGGGTAATTGTCCCATAACCGTCATCAATCAGGTCATCGGAAGCGCCTTGGTCGTCGAAGGTTGAGATCTTGGACCCGTCGCTGCCCTCAACGTGTACGGCATCTGTAAGAATTGCGTCAATTCTTTTAAGTATTAGATCAATGCGCGAGTAATCTTTACCTTTGTCATGAACCCACACTGAGAACGACTGGCGTTTGATTAGCCCGAACTCCGGGAACGTTTGTGCCCAGCGAATGGCAGCGAAGGGCCGCGCCTCTGGGCTGTCAACAGAATTAGTGTTGAAAAGTGTGGTGCGGTCGATACCGAGAGCATTAAGCCCAGAATCATCCGCCAGGAGCTCCCACAGAGCCACACGAGCAGTCATTACAGCCTCCCGAACAAACCAACTAGGTTACCCATTACAGCGACCCCAGCCGGCTTTATGGATGGTGTGACGATCGCCAGCGCACCGGACCACCGCACCTCTAGCCAGATGCCGTAAGGCACGGAGTGAGCGAGGATCAAAGTGTGAGACTTCATTGGCACATGCTCAGTAGCAGTAATGAGCCCGTTGCGCGCGTTGCTTGTCTGGTCAGCCCATTTGGCGGTGCTGCGCATGTATGCTTGTGTGGGTGCGCGCTGAAACTCGATCGCAGCAAAAACACCACGGTCGACCTTGGCAGGGAGAGCCTGAAGATTGCGCTTAATTTCACGCATGTCTAGCTCAAATGCGCTACCAGCCATGGCGCACCACCATTGCACGGACCTCATAATCGTTGGGAGTCATCACCTGAACGACAACGTATTCCTGATCGCGATACACCAGCACGTCGTTATTTGCTACAACAGCGTCGTACTCGCCAAGCAAGACATAGTCAACATCCCGCTGGATACCGTCATTGGTGCCGATAGGTGTGCGCCGGCCACTGTCACCAGGCTCGTTCATCCGCACGGTCTGTGGCGCTCGTGGTGTACCAGCGGTAAATGATACACCGTTAGCCGTGTTGACCTTAGCTCGCGGGATTAGCGTGACAACCGCCGGCTGGGTCGCAATGTAAGCGACCGTAATGGCGCGCTGCGTGTCCAGCTCAAGCGTGCCAACCATCAGTCTCTCACGATCGGCCGGATATGTGTTGCCTTACCGGCAGTTAGCTCAGCGGTGACGCCGCCGCGAATTGTCGCGGCCATTGTCAAAGCGTTTCCGTGAAGCTGTGAAAGTTTACGTGAAGATGCACCCTCGTTGACGTCTGTCAGGGTGGCGTATGACGCCGCCTTACTGGTCCAGATAACGGCTGCGGCTTCCTCAGCGGATCCGTCTAAGGTGATGCGCGCCAGCATCTGCTCGTCGGTGTGCGGGTCGGTGGTATCAGTAATGCCAGTCAGCTCACGAAGCTGAGCGACTAGGATTGCTTCTGTTACGGTCAATGCCATGGTTGTCTCCTACCGGAAGGAACCCCACCGGCCCACGCTTTTGCGCAGACCGGTGAGGTCGAGTGACTAGGACTCGGTGCCCTTGCCGGACTCGTCCAAACGAGCAAGCAGCTCGTCCTTGTTGCCAGCTGTGGACAGGTCGCGCGCCGTCAGTAGAGCCTTCAGCTCTTCTGCCTTCATGCCCGCGTACTCGCCTTCGGTGTCAGCCTCGGTCTCAACTGCTTCAGAAGTCTCCGGGGGAGTCTCCTCGACAATCTCAACTTCGGGCTCAACGGCCTCCTTCTGAGCGGACTTTACCCGCTTGATAAGGTGACCGCGATTGCGCTCCTGCAGGTATAGCTTGTCCCGCTTGGAGAGCGATGCATTTAAGTCAATCTGACGGCTCATGACAAGCCCCTTAGATCGCTGACGCGTAGGTAGTCGGGATGGCGTACTCGCCGGCTGCCTTGACCTGCATGATGGCTGCACCACCGCGCTGGCGGATACCGGTACCAAAGCCGCGGCTGTAGTACGAGTTAACCAGCGGGTAAGCATTCTTGTCACCCTCGATGAGGCGCAGACCACGGTAGGCAGGGCGAGCGTGCTCACGGATACCAATCGGGTTCTGCAGTCCACCAGTACCACCGGTACCAATAATGGCCATGTAGCCAGCAGGGATACGTGACTCTTGGACGATCAGCACCGAGCCGTAGGAACCGATGACTACGAGGCCACCAATCTGCGACGGGGGCTGAGCACCAAGTAAGAGAGTGCCAGGCGTGAGTATTGTGGTCGCCTCAGCAGCGGCAGGAATGAAGTCGTACGTTGCGACGGCAGCGTTGTTGTTCTCTACGTTCGCGCGGAACTTCCGAATCTCCTTACCTTCAGCCTTGTTCACAAGGAGGATGAGCTGAGTGCCGTTGGACGTGGAATACCCCTTGTCCTCGAGCTTGTCGGTGAGGTCCTCAAGGTCCCCAGAGTCGACCGTTGCTGCACCAGAGACCAGGTAATGCGTCTCAGTGCCGTCAAAGGTGTTTCCGCCATACGCAGGCGGCACAGTGCCATCAGCGTTGTACAAGGGGTAGACGTTGTACGCCTGGCCCTTGATGTCAGCGGAGCGCGTCACGTTGCTAAACAGCGTGCGCATCACCTTACTGAAGAGCAGACGGTTGTCAGCCTCCAGAGCGACCTGGTGGTTGGCCGCAACCTGACGCTCATCAGCGTCTGCAAGGAACAGCCACGAATAGCGCTTGGCAAGGTCATACCACTTGAAATCGAAACCCATCGAGAAGGAATCGAGGGTGGAGCGACCAGCCTTCGGCACGCCAAACTCTGAGGCTTCCTCAAAGTCAACGGTGCCACCCTGGACAACTTCCTCAACCGGGCTGGATACCGAGTAAGTGAGAAAATCGATCAGCGTCTGGCGCTCACCGTTCTGGACCTCAAGTGTCGCCTGGAACTCTTCCCAGAGGTCATTGAGATTTCTGCCATCTGCAGTTTCCTGGATGACGTCGACCTGGGCATTAATGCCACGGTCTGCACCGCTGAAAGCGATGAGTTGGTTGTGAGTAGCCATTATACGGACACGTCCTCTCCGAGGCCAATGCGCACGACGAGACGATCTGCCTCGACAGTGCTGCCGATGTACTTTCCTGCCCCGGTTGCAGACACTTCGCCACCGGTTGCTGCACCGCCGTAGACGGTGCCGGCGGTTGGTGTAGCGCCGCCAGTCTCAGCAAACTCGACAACGTCGCCGTGGGTCATGACATCGACAATGTCACCTGCGATCTTAGCGCCATGTGTGATGAGGAGCCCAATAACTCCCGTGTTACCCGCGCCGAGAACTACCTGGCCGCTCGCATTGAGTCCAACTGCGTACGGCTCTTCGCCGTTTGCCTTGATGACTGCAACAGCGAGTGGCGCACGGAAGCCGCCTGCATACGGTTCGTACTTGTCGTAACGTGCCACTGTGATTCACCCCTTTCGGAGGTTCTAGTTAATGAACCTAGCGGCGAAGTGCTGGATACTTCTTAATCAGCTCTTCACGCTTGGCTTTGTTTTTGTCGCCCCGCTTCGGCGTTCCACCGGCGGCAGTTCGCGTCTTTAGGGCCTCGTCCTCAGAATCACCCGTATCAAGCAAGTAGGGGTCAGACTTGGCGAGTGTTTCAAGCGCCTTGTCCAGCCCATTAACCTTGCCGTCTTCAATCGTGACCTCGCTGAGGTCAGCGAGCCGCAGAGCGGTTGCCGGGTTCTTCCACTTGTACTTGTTGTCAGCGACGAACGCGGCGCTAATTTGCGCCTGTGTTAGCTCTCCCGACATGGACTCAATCGTGGCGTTAGCCTCCTCGAGCTGGCTTGATGCCTGCTCAAGTTCTGACTTGTCCTTGTCTTCGAACTCTTTAACCCTGGCCTCAGCAGCAGACTTTGCACGATCTGCTGCTTTCATCCGCGTGTTTAGCGCATCAAAGTCGGCCTTTGAAATAGTGTCGCTTGACTTGTCCTTGGACTTACCGTCTTCGCCGGTGTCGCCGTCACCATCATCGGTGTCGTCTTCATCTTCGTCTTCGATATTATCCTTGGAGTCCTTGGAATCATTGTCGCTATCAGCTCCGCTGAAAGCAATCAGGGCGTTCCATGGGTTTTCTGTTTCTACTGTGAGCCGCTGGCTCATAACTGACCTCCGGTCGGTTGTAATTCTAATACTACAGCATTATCATGAGATTACGCCGCGCTTAGCGCGATGTAGCTATCATCATACCCAGCTTGGCGCATTAAGTCATCGATATGGGCCTGCGAGGCTGGATCGTTCATCATGCTAGTGAATGGCATTGTTTTATCAATCATAAAGCAAAGGCACTGCGGATGAGGTTTTGCCGGCACGTCGGCCGGTGCGAAGGTTGTGTCAGCGTAATCATCACACTCGTCAGCGCGCTTGTGGCTGCCGCTAAGCTTCCAAACCATGCCGGTCACCCATGGCGTGTCTCGAGCATAATCCGTTTGAGCAGCGTGAAAAGAGTTGTTTAGCTCTGTCCGGCCAAGCCGCTTCGCAGCGTAACTCACACCACCAGGCGTGTTGGGGTTAATCGACGATGACACCGCGGTCGCAAGCTCACGTGCTGAACTGCCTCGCGCAATTGCTAGGTTAACAACCCGGTCAACTCGGCCGGTCACCAGCTCACCTGACTTGTAGACGCGAGTGCTAAGTGGTACGTAGCCACGCCCTTGAAGTCTGGCAATTGAGCGTGCGATGTTCTGCTTTGCAGCAGCACGCTCACCCGCTTGCATGCCCTTCAGCAGCTGGTCAGTCATCCCGGGAACGCGCTTCAGCACCGTGTTGTTGTACGCCGCGTCGATCGCTGCGGCAGCTGTGTTTTCTCGGCCGGCAGTGATCGAGTGACCGATCTTGGCCCAGAGGTTAGCCAGCTCGCGTTTCATCTCGATCTGAGCGCTCTGAAGCTGATACCCTCGCTGAAGTGCACCAGGCCCATTCTTCTTGGCCAGCTCGCGCATGATGCGCTCTGTTTCCGCTATTGATTGCTTCAGCAAGATAACAAGCTGGCGCTCCCAACCCAACTCCTCGTTGAGAAAGAAATCAAGCGGCCTTTTTGTAGGTGTCATGGACTGTCACCTCCCCGGTCGTCACGATGATGAGCGGCAGGTTGCCCGGGTGCGCTTCCATGTCTTCATCGCTAGGCAGCGTGTTACCGCTCGGGTGTGAGTGCCAGACGGCGTTGACCGAGCCAAATATGTCGGTCGCCGAGATGACGTCTTTGACGGTCATCGCAAACGTGGTAGCCTTGTCGGCGGCGACGTTCTCCAATACAACAACCTCAGTCCCAACAATCAACCCGCAGACTTCTTCGTTTGGGGCGGTGGCAGCGTATTCAAGAAGTACCCGGTGCTGGTGAGCGCTAAGCTGCATTGGAGTCACCAGCATTCAGCGCTTCGTCGGCCAGTCTAGCACCAAATGGGTCAGCCGCTTCAGCTGCTGCCATTGACGACTCAAGCACCATCGCAGCTTCGTCAGGGTCGACTTCAAAGCCGATCTTGCCGAGCATGTCAACTGCTGTCGGCAGTGAGATGAGCTTGGCAGCATAGAGCTTGATGATTTTCTCCATTTCAGCGCTCTGGTCGGTCGGCAACGGGTCACCAACAATCGACACCACCTCAAGACCCTCGACAGCGGAAACGCTTTCATAAGTCGCCATCCACATATGCAGAAGGTCATAGAACATCTGGTCATACACGCCCAGCATCTCAACCTCCTTCTCTGCGTTCTTGGCAAGCACTGGGGCGAGGTGAAGTGCGAGTGCAATACCCGACTCGGCGACGGTTACATTAACGTTTCCAACAGCAATGTCTGGCGTGCCGCTTGCACGCTGAGCTTCACTCATAATATATTTCAAGTGATCCTGCATTGCAGCGACGCTGGAGACGCCTGACACGCGCTTGAAATCGCTCTCGCTATCACCTTCGATAACTTTACCGGGGCCGATATTCCAGTTGGTTTCATTGCCATCATCATCAACTGGTGCACCGCTGGTGGTGAAGTACACACCAAGCCCATCAAGCGCGAGGCTCAGCTCTTCATCGGAGATGCCCTGGTTGATCGCAGCAAAGAGGCGCTCTAGCCCCTTCACCTCAGAAGCGCCGAAGCGTGAGCCAGGTACCCGGGCATTGGGGATGTGGTAGAGGCGGGGATGACCGTGATGGCAGCCGGCAGTGTGGTCAGCGGCAACAGCGTCGCCACTTCTTTCAGCGCGGCATCTGGCTGGCGGTCATCCCACGCAGCGGTTTCGAAGAGCTTCGCCTCGCTAGTGATGGTGCCATCTACCTTGCGGTATGTCTGCCGGCGTGTCACCTCAGTTTCGTCATCCATGATCCAGCGATCAACGATGTGCACGCCTACCAACCGGTTGATATCGTTGGGGTCAGTAATGGGGAAGTAGCTGGCCGGGTCGATGTCGTCAATGCTGATGCGGCTGCCTTCAGGCTTATCAGGGTCAGCGTAAATGTGCCAAACAGCGTCACCACGAATCAACCCATAGCGTCGCTGTGATCCAAACTTTGCATAAAAGTTCTCGCGCTTGAATAGCTTGGTGAACGCCTGTTTGATAACCTCGCGCTGCTCTTCGACACCCTCAACGTCACCAATCAGGGTGAAATCAAAGTCTTTAGCAAGGAAGCGGTTGGTTGCTTCAATGATTGTTTTCGCGGCGGGAATGTAAAGCGGGTTAGCCTCGCTGCCTCGCTGCATCAGCTTGAATGTGTTTGGCTGGTTATCGTACATGTCTTCAAACGAGGCGTAAGCCTGAATGCGCTCGGCATCTTCGGGGCTAATCCACGCCGGCGCTGGGCTGAAGTACGGCGCCACCGTGCTGTAGGGAGTGCTCATGGTTACCTTCCGATGTCGGCCGTGCGCTGGCGCGTACGGCGAGCCTTCTTCGCGGCAGTCAGGTGACGGCCAGCAAAGTACCGACCGAGCGCCTCTGGCGTGTGGTCATCCTTCTTCATTGGTGCTTCAATCTCATTCCGCTGCTCGCTCTTCGTCTCCGGGTATCGGTAGTCGTTAAACTCTCGGATCAGGTTAATGCACGAGCGATCGAACATAATGCGCGGTTTAGGGTTGTTTGCACGCGTAGGCTTTAATGCTGAGCGTATCGCGTCGACGCGATACTTTATCTCTCCACCGGTTCCACCCATGCCCTTTACCCGTAGCCGCTGCTCCATGATTCTGGTATCACCAGGGCTAGCAGGGTCAGGGTAAAACGCCAGTAATCCAGCCGGCGCTAACCCTCGACGCTTGACCTCTTCAGCGAATTCCTCGGGGCTGAGACCTGACTGGTACACCTCACCGAGCACGTGAATGTACTCGCCGAACGGGTCCTCTTGGATGAGCAGCCACACGTTGGGGTTGGTGAACCCATAGTCTACCGCGGCGTAAGTTTTCCACTCAGGATTAAACTTGAGGTTATCAACGTGCACCTCGTCGTCAAAGTCACTAAACACGCGCCCCACAAACTCGGTGAACATCGCGCCAATCTCCTGGTTAAACATTGGCTCCGTGAGGTCCAGCATCAGCTGAACCACCTCAGGGTCAATGCTCAGTCGAGCAATCATCTCCTCACTGACTTCTACGTTTGCGTCAATCAACGCTCTCACAGCTCGCACCTGCGCGTCTGTGGCTCCCAATGGGTAAACGTGTGGATTCATCCAGGCAGGCATGCGCCAGCTCGTCCACGCTCGTTGTGCATCGTTTTGGCCGCGCATGTACGCTTCGTAGAACCAGTTTTTACCTTCAGGTGTGGAGCTCAGCAGCGACCAGCCTTGGAAGTCGTTGAGTGTTGGTCGAATGAACTTTGTCCATACACGCTCCTTGACCTTGGCAGCTTCAACCATCAGTGCGCCGTGCAGGCCTTCACCTACTAGCGTTTCAGGGTGCTTCGCGCTCTTGCCATGGACTTGGAACTTACCGCCCCACAGGCTGATGTGAAGATTGCCCTGAATGGCGTCATTGTATGTGCCTGGCCGGTCAAATGGGACGTCCAGCTTTTTCAGGTTGTCATATAGCACCCGGAATTCTTTTTCAGCGTCGGAATACTCGGGGCCAACGATCCAATACTCCATGCGCTTGCCGGTGTCGTCCAGCTCTGACTTTTTATAGTGGGCAAGGAATGCTTCAGGCAGCAACTTGTGGCCACCAACGTCTGACTTGCCAAATCGCCGACCGCAACTCATCACCTGAAAGCGGTGGTCATCGAGCAGCACTGGTCGCTGCCCTGGGTGTGGCTTGTAGTTGACAGCGCGGAAAATGTCAGCCTGTGACACAGCGACGAGACTGCTTGGTGTCATGCTAGCCACGCTCATTTTCGCCGTCCTCGCCGTCCTTGTCATCGGTGTAAGTCATGCTATCAGCTAATTGATTTTTTAACGTCTGTGCTAGCCATGAGGAAAGGCCAAGCGAGACCATTGGCGAAGAGGTCTCGCCGATCGCGTAATCTTGCTCCCAGCAGGTATTTAGCGACCCGTCACCGCGCTCTGAAATACCGGATGTTGAAAATGCTAACACCCAGTCACTTAGCAAATGCTCATGGTAAGAGCTATCAGCGTCAGCCTCAGCCTCTTCACGGTTACGCGCTTCTATGTCCGCAATGTGCGCCTTTAGTGCTGCCTCAATTGCCGCAATAGTGTCAATGCTCACGGCGTAGCCGGTTGTTTCGCGTTGAGCTCAGCAACTAGCCGATCCACATCCGCCATGGTGTAGCGCTCAACACGGCGTGCTCGGCCGGCTTTGTTATAACGCCAGCGCGAAACACCACCACCCGGCAGTTGAATGATAACATCACTTTTTGGCATCAGCAACCACCTCAGCCTGGGCAGCCGGGCAGTGGTTAGGGCATGCCACAATGCGCACCTCTTTGTCAGAACTGAGACAACGGCACTGGGCCACCAATACCCCATGTTTGCATTCTTGCCTGATATGTCCGCGCATGCTGCTCTCCTGTCTAGTCGTCGTCGTCTGTCGGTAGGTCACGCAAAATTGTACCGCTGACCAGCGACTCCCAGGGCTTGACTTCGGCAGTCAACTCCATTTTGTCCGGAACCTTACCAAGGAAACGCTGGTGCAAGTACTCGGCGGCTTTCATCTTGTCCGCATGGCTCGCTAGATCGTCGTCCAGCGTGTCGATGAACGCCTTGGTAGCGTTCAGCGCAATGTCCCGAAACTGGCTGGCCACGCGGGTCATAACCTCTCGCGTGCGCTGGTCGCTGAGCTCTCGAGGGATCAGCTTTCCTGGGGGTCCACCAAAGTGGCCGTTGCTGTCCTTGAGGCGCGCTTCCCGCAGCTCGTCATCATCGAGCTCNTCGAGCGGAATATTGCCGTTGACGACGTTCGCCCAAACGCGTTGATATACCCTTCCGGTGGAGGGGACTGTGTACTGCCGGGAGGCTATCCTGCTCGACTGTCGAGGTCTAGTATTCATGCTCATTCGCCACCCCCTTCGGGGGCTTCAGAATACATCCACGCCAGCTCTTGGGCAGGTGTGCGTAGGGCCTCTGGCGTCTCGTAGTCGACGGGGAGGCCAAACTCAGACTCTTTCTCACTCATGCGTGCATCTTACACCCACCCCAAACCTTGCGCTCAACGTTGACTCACAGCCCAGCAGAAGTAACCACCGAAGCAGTCAGAGATGACCAGGCAGCTGGCTGGGGGTGACATAGACTCAACTTGCATGATAATGTTATTTGAGTACCAAGCTGGGGCCTATCGGCCAATATGAGATTTAAGTAGTATATTTTTATCTCAATTACTACCTCGTTAGAAAAGTTTTAAAAGTAAAAATAATAAGTATTTATATACTAATTACCATAACAACCAAATAAACACCGAAAAACGTAGAAGTCTCAGCGGAGCTACTTATACGGTCCATCTATTACTAGCCACTATTACCAATCTTGGAAGGAATTGCCAATTATGAAAATCCTCCTCAAACACAAAATCGGTGAGCGTTTACCGATGGAACTCACCCCACAGGGTATCTTCAGGCGACACAGCGTTGTCAGCATGGAACCAACACCAAATGGTCTCACCCTACGAACCGAGCACGCCGTTTACCCGATGTCAGGCAATGAGCTCGTGGCGTTCCCAATGCGGTTCGTCGATGGCAAGCGCCACCAGCGGAATTGGCTTATTGAACGCGAAGCACCATACGTTTACCAGCTTGCTGTTGGTGACCTCATTGACCCACACGGCACAGTTATGCACCCGCGGCAAACAGAGCCGGGATGGGAGACGCTGGCAGACGACGAGCAGCTAGAGATTACCAAGGAATATTGGGGAGAAATGGAGCAAACGATGTCGTACCAAATCGTTACCAGCATCAACCCAGTATTGGCGCACCCGGCCATGGCCACCCTTGTCACCAACAAACACCGGTACATCGTGGCAATTGGCAGCCAGTTCCAGCAGCCATACATGGAGGTGCTTCCAATGAACGCTGATGGAAACGAAATAGCCATCGAAGACTACCCGCGCAGCGGAGACTACACCAGCCGGCTGAC
>JGI1221J13441_10000635_pt1 | contig 15428 bp, 19 predicted proteins | sample LakVidmifraction_4_FD_13441 | JGI IMG/M metagenome (IMG submission 13441) | reverse complement strand
GGCCACGCGGGGTGATGTGAATGATTGGTTGCATTGTCGTCTCTCCTGTGAAGGTGACGGGGCGCATGGCCCCGCGTGGGGGGGGGCTTAGGCTAGTTGCGAGTAATCAATCGGTGGAAAGCCTGCGGCTGCATTCCCGGCGATGATCGCATCGCGTGAAATGCGGCGGCTTGCCACCTGCCACGCCGATGTGTGTGTGCAGTGTTCGCTTAGCTTTTTGCCATTCTTGCGAAGAACGAAGGTCATACCGTATGGAAGGTGGATGCCGCAGTTTGGATATTGCGCGCCTGTATCTTCGGCGGTGACTGCGTATCCAGATTTCCGTGCTGTGTTTGCTGCGTTGTTCATTGTCGTCTCTCCTCTTTCGTTAGGAGAGTGATACATTTTGTGTCGCGGTAGGTCAACACAAAATGTGTCGCGATAGGCTAAAAAAATGTCAGGCGCGTTTAACCCATAGAATCAGGGCGACCCATTCCACCTCTACGGATCGAACAGGCGGGGCGTTCCAGCTTTCCAAGCTTGCCACGTTTTTGCTCTCGGCTCGGATGATCTTGACGAACTTGCGACCATCCATCAGCGAGACGATGCACTCTTGCCCGTCTGCCCGCTCTACGCTTGTGTGCGTGTCGTATATAAGAACATCACCATTCGAATAGCGCGGATACATGCTGTGCCCGCGAACACAAACCGCAACTGCATCAGGCCCAACGCCGGGCGGTGCATCAAATTCATCAAGGCTTCCTCCATCATCTATGGCAAACACTTCGGACCCCGCGCCCACAAATCCGACAAGCGGAACTGGCTTTTTGCCAGCATCCCCCACACCCAGCAACAGCCATTCAGGAGATACCCGATAGGCCCGCGCATAAAGTGTCGCCTTTGATCGTGGAAAGTTGCGCGCGCCGTTTTCATGGGCGCGATAGGTGGTTTCCGGCCATGAGAACCGCCTCGCCGCATCCGCCGCGTTTTCGAAGCCAGCGGCTTCACGCGCTTGCCTAAGTCTATCTGACATTTCCATAATATCTTTATTATCATCCATCGCGACACAAAAGGGGTTGCGTTTCAGTTTCAGGCGATACATATTGTGTCGTATGGACAAACACACATTCATTTCGATTTGGGGGAACCGCGCGCAACTCGCCGCCGCTATCGGCGAGGGCGAAAGCACCGTGCGCAATTGGTTCAACCGAAATTCCATCCCCACAAAGTACGACCAAAAACTGATGGATGCTGCGAAGGGCAAGGGTCACGACCTGACCCCGACGCAGCTTTTTGAAGTTCGACAGTCCATGACAAAAGAGGCCACGCTGTGAACGCGGCCCCTCAGTCCTTTGGTTCTGTTCCTGTTTGCTCTTCACAAGGCAAACATAGGAGCAAAGCCGTGCAAATATCTTCCAATTCGCAATCCGACCATGTGTCGGCATCCCGCAGGGCGTTCGCAGCGCTCTTGTGGCGGGCCTTTCCATCGCCGTCTGAAAACGAGGTTGCGCTTAAAGCGGCTCGCGTTCTGGACGTATCTGATCGGCAGGTGCGCAACTGGCTGCGCTGCGAACATTCAGCAGCTTGGCACTACGTCGCCGCCGTCATGGCGGTTGCTGGTGCGGAGATCGTTTTTAGCAAAATTGAGGGTCATAAGTGAGATGGATCACGTATTTAACAGCGCGTTTCTATCAGGCTCGAGCCAATCGAGCTTGGCACAAACACGTTCGGTTGAGCCGAAAGGCGGAAAAAATCTTCCGAAAGATCGGCCTATGAATAACCAGCCTATCAGCCGCATAACTGCCCCCGTGATCCCTGTTGCGGGCGCGGCTGACACCTCACCAGTGGGCCAGTTCCCAACCGCGCCCACTGGTGACTTTTATGACACGATAACAGTCGAGTATGCATGGCCCCACAAGAACCTGCATTCAAATGGGCGCGGGAACCACGCCTATCGCGGTCGCCTGACAAAGGAGGCTAGATCCTTGGCTGCACAAACGACTTGGGACGCAGGCCTGCATCCGATGACAGACGTCCTCCCCGATGTGGTGACATTCTGCCCCCCGAACAAAAACAAGCGTGACAGAGCCAACCTGCCGTTTGCAGCGAAGTCAATTCTTGACGGGATAGCGGACGCTTTGGGCGTGGACGATGTGTCGTTTGATCCGAAATGGGATCACGGCGAAGTCAAAAAGCGCGGGGCGATTGTCGTCACGTTCAAACCAATTCCTGCATCATAGCAGGGTAACAGCCGCGCGGGGTTTGGCGACTATCGCGGGCGAAAAACGGAGGATTAAGCATTGGCTTTATCAATCTCTAATCTAGTCCGAAAGGACAAACCGAAAAATCCGATCATGTGCATCTATGGCACTGGTGGGATGGGCAAAACGACGCTTGCGTCAGAATTCCCCAATCCGATCTTTATCCAGACCGAAGACGGCGCGAATGGGCTCGGCATCAAATCGTTTTCTGAAGATGTACTGACGAAATACACGCAAGTTGATGAGGCACTAACGTCTCTGGCAACCGAAGATCACGACTTCAAAACGCTCGTCGTTGACAGCGTGACGCGCCTCGAGAAACTTGTTTGGTCTGAAACTTGTTCGCGCCAGAAGGACCCGTGGGACTCGATTGAGGCACCGGGCTACGGCAAGGGATACATCGAAGCCGATGCAGTTTGGGGCGAATTCATGTCAGCTTGCGCATGGCTGCGCGATAACAAGGGAATGACAGTCGTTCTGCTGGGCCACGAGGGTGTGCAATCGTTCTCCGACCCGACCACCGACAGCTATGACCGCTATACCATGCGCATCCACAAACGGGCCGAGGCGTTCATTCGTGAGCAGTGCGACGTCATGGGGTTCATGAACCAAATCACCACGATCAACAAAGAGGCCAAGGCATTCGGCAAAAAGGATGACTACACCGCCAAAGGTCGAGGATCTGGGCAGCGGGCGCTTAACTTGTCACCGCGCCCTGCGTTCATGGCAAAGCAGCGCCCCGGCTACAACTTCCCCGACATGATCTTGATCAACGCGGGGCAGGGCTACGACGCGCTCGCGCCGTATCTACCAAATCAAAAACCAAACATCAAAGCCGCAGACGCGGCGTAAAGGAGACTATTATTATGGCACAGCTAGACAACGGATACGACGCAACCGGTGGCGAAACGATGGGTGACAGCTCGGCTTTACCCGCTGGTGAGTACACCGCCGCGCTTGTGAAATCGGAACGCAAAGAAGCAAAGGCCAATAATGGCAACGCCTACATCAACTGCGAATTTGAAGTGACAACCGGTCAAAATCAGGGGCGTCGGTTCTGGACGTTACTGAACCTTTGGAACAGCAACTCGCAGGCTGTCGAGATCGCACAGCGCGAACTCAATTCGATCTGCAATGCAGTCGGCAAGCTGCAAGTTGGCGACACCGAAGAACTGCACGGCATCCCAATGATGGTCAAACTGTCCGTCAAGAAAGATGAAGGGTACGGCGAAAAGAACGAGGTGAAGTCTTACAAGCCTCTGAATTCCGCTGGTGCAATGAACCAAGGCAACCAGAATACCAACCAGCAAGGCAATGCTGGGGGTTCGTCTGGGCCGTGGAAAAACAACGCCGCCTAGCACTGCCGGACCACCGCGCCAAACTACCAAACCCGTCGCGGTGGTCCTTCCCAATCCTGAAATCAATGAAGTCAGAAAGGACCACTTTCATGGCACAGTCCAACTACGTCCGCAATATTGAGCGGGTGACATCATGACCGCCCTACCAGACACCCCACAGCCCACGGTGGAAGCGATATGGGCCGCACGGGAAGCGGAGTCCGCCGAACGTCCACAATATGATGGCTACGGCGTCTCTGCATCCGTGCTGGGCAAGCCGTGTGATCGTGAACTTTGGTATGGCCTGCGATGGGCGTCCGAACCCGAATTCATCAAGGGCCGTATTCTGCGCATTTTTGAGCGTGGCGATATCGAGGAACAGCGCGTCGTGGACGATCTACGGCGGGCAGGTCTAACCGTCGATGATGCGGACCCCGCAACAGGTAAGCAATGGCGGTTTGATATGGCGCGCGGGTTCCTACGGGGCAAAGCTGATGGACGATGCATTGGTGTAATTGAGGCACCGAAAGCCGATCACGTTCTAGAAGTCAAAAGCGCAAAGGCCGCCGATTGGCGCGGTGTCAAAAGGCACGGACTGGCAAAGCACAAGCCCGATCACTGGCACCAACTTCATATCGGCATGGCTGCACTTGGCGTCACCCGTGGCCTCTACGTCATGGTCAACAAAGACACCGAAGAAATCCTGACCGAACGCCTGCACTTGGACGTTGAAGTCGCCACGCAACAAGAATTGCGCGTCGAGCGCCTTGTGGACAGCGACGATGCACCGGTGCGGATATCGGACAAGGCAGACAGCTTTGCGTGTCGTTTCTGCAAACACAAGGCGGTGTGCCACGAAGGCGCGTTTGCGCGGCGGCATTGCAGAACGTGCCTGCACTTTTCGTTCACGTCCGAGGGCAATGGGCATTGTTCAAGATTTGAAAAGCCACTGCGCCCGAAAAGCCAATCCCAAGGCGCTGACTGCCCTGCGCACTTGTATCTGCCGGACCTCGTGCCGGGTGAACAAATCGACGCATGCGCAGAAAGCGAAACTATCAAATACCAAATGCCGGACGGGACCGAATGGACCGATGGCGTGATCACTTCACAGGAGCAAACAACATGAATTTCTTCACTGAAATCCCCGAAGGCCAAGCAATTATTCACAGTCGCGGCGTGTATCGCCAAGCGGCGCTTTTTGAGCGTGACGGCAGTATTCACGCAAAACACGGCGGGGGATATGTTCGCCTGTCACAGGGCGGTTCTTGTTCGGCACCAACTGTCCGCTGGTCTGAAATCGACGTGCCAAATGGGGCATGGAAAGAAGTCGGGCACCTCGTGAAATACACGCCAAACGCAGGCGAGATCGCGGTGGCAGCGGAATGAAATTCACCTGCGAAACATCCGCATTCACCGACGCTATGCAAATCGCATCCCGCGTCATTCCGCAAAAGTCACCGTGGCCCATCCTGATAAACGTCAAGATCGTCACCAATGACAACCGCGTCACCATAACTGGATCAAACAGCGATACCACGTTCGAGATGGACGTTCCGGCAGAAGTCGAAACCGAAGGCGCGGTATGCATTTCGTTTGCCATGCTTTCCAAATTTGTGACCGCTGCGAAGTCTACGCAAGTCACAATCGATGCTGATGAAAAAAGCGCGAAAATTTCTTCCGGGCGCAATCGCATCACTCTGATGTGCAGCGATGTTGCCGACTACCCAAACTACAAGATCACCGAAGGCGAGACGGTTGCGGTTGATGTCAAAACATTCTGCGCAGCCCTCAAATATTGCGCAGCGGCGGCATCAACAGAGGAAAGCCGCTACCATCTATGCGGCGTGTCGTTTGACGAAGCAGACGCCGAATTGAACATGTGGGGAACCAACGGGCATATCGCCAGTCGTGCCGTGCTATCTGACATGCCGTCAATCGGCGGAGGCGGAACCCTACCAAACGACGCCGTTCAGACGGTTCTGTCTATCGCTTCTAAGGCGGATGAAATGGCAATCAACATCAGTGAACGTGGCTGGTCTGCTGTTGTGCGTGGCACCCGCGTCTGGGGAAAGGTTATCGACGGCAAGTTTCCAGACATGCGTCAGATGATGGGACGCTATAAGGACTGGACGGACGTTGCGACAATCGAACTTGACCGCATTCAGACGGGGCTTGCGGTTGGTTCCGTAGGATCGGGCGTCACGTCTGACAAGTCGAACAAGATCATCCTGAAATCCCTTGGCAGCGATGCAATTATCTTTCGCGGCGGTGATCCGTCAGTAGGTGTGGGGGAAGCGGGCAGGGCTGAAATTGACGCAAATGTCTTGGGTGAATTCGCAGTCGGGATCAACGCCAGATATCTGACCGCTGCACTGACTGGTGTGGATGCAGATAGCAAAATCTTGATCCGTTCGGCAACGGATGGAATCCAAATCGAGCCATCGCAAAGCAACGCGCTCTCCAAGTTGACCAGCCTCGTAATGCCGATGCGCGTCAGTGATCAGGAATTGTCCGATGTTTGACCGAAAAGCATACCACCAATTTATCGCAGCGAAGGGCATTCAAGCCGCGTCGGTGGGGTTCACCCCAACCGAACTGCCGGAAAGATTATTCACGCACCAACGCACGTCCGTCGAATGGGCTTTGGGAAAGGGAAAGGCCGCGCTGTTTTTGGACACCGGACTAGGCAAGTCCGGCTGCGAAGCTGTTTTTGCAGATCAAGCCGCTATCGAAACGGGCATGCCGTCGCTTATCCTCACACCATTGGCGGTCGCGCAGCAAATGAAACGGGAATGTGAGGCGTTCGGAGTGGACGCCGCCGTAATCCGCGAAAACGGGCAATCCGATTGTCGCGTCCAGATCGCCAACTATGAGAGATTGAAAGGCCTTGACCCGTCGATCTATGGCGCGGTGGTTCTAGACGAAAGCAGTATTCTGAAATCGTTTATGGGGCAAACCAAACGGGCACTGTGTGAAGCATTCGAAAAGACGCCTTACCGATTGGCAGCGACAGCGACCCCAGCGCCAAACGATCATATGGAGATCGGTAATCATGCTGAATTCCTTGGCGTCATGGGGGGCATGGAAATGCTCTGCCGATGGTTCATCAATGACACCCAGGCCGCAAGTCAGGAATGGCGACTAAAGGGTCATGCCAAAGACGACTTCTGGGCTTGGGTGTCATCATGGGCGCGGGCAGCTTCACTTCCATCTGATCTTGGGGGAAATGATGACGGATTTGTCTTACCTGCGCTAATTACCGTCCCGCACGTTGTGGACGTGAACCTGCAATCTGGTGACTTCGACGGACTATTTCGAATACCGGAAACCAACGCCACAGCCATGCACCGTGAAAAACAAAACACCCTGACAGAACGTGTCGCCAAGGCCGCTTTAATCGCCAACGCGCACGATGGTCATGCAATTGTGTGGTGCGAGCGCGACGACGAAAGCGCGGCACTCACAGATGCTATTTCAGGCGCTATCGAGGTCAAAGGGTCCATGCCTTTGGACAAGAAAGAGACTGCACTTGATCTATTCGCCACCGGCGGATGTCGGGTCATGGTTTCCAAGCCGAAGTTGGCCGGATTTGGCCTCAACTTACAACATGCGCGATGCCAAGTATTTGCCAGCATATCGCACAGCTATGAGCAATATTATCAGGCCGTGCGCCGATCTTGGCGGTTTGGTCAAACCGAAGAAGTCACCGCGCACATCGTGATGGCAGAAACCGAAACGGGTATCTGGCGAAACGTCCAGCGCAAAGCGGCGGACCATGACCGGATGAAGGTCGCTATGACCCGCGCAATGATCTCCGGTGAAATCGAAAGCAAGCGCCGCGCATACGGCAAAAGCACAAAAATCAAACTTCCAAACTTTATGAAAGGGGCGAACTAATGGAACCCAAATACCAAGGCACAGGCTGGGGATTGTTTAACGGCGATTGCATCGAAGTCATGAGCGGATTGCCAGAGGGGTCAGTTGATTGCTCAATATTTTCGCCGCCGTTTGCAGATTTATTCGTTTACTCGGACAGCGAACGGGACATGGGCAACTGCGGATCATACGCCGAATTCATGGACCACTACGCCTACTTCGCCGCAAACCTTTACCGCGCCATGAGGCCCGGACGGATCACGTGCGTTCACTGCACCGACCTTCCATCCCGCAAAGGGAAAGACGGCTTTATCGGATTACAGGACTTCTCTGGGGATCTGATCAAAGCGCACCGAGATGCAGGCTTTGTCTACCATGCCCGCGCGACGATCTGGAAAGACCCTGTAGTCGAAATGCAGCGCACCAAGGCGCTTGGATTACTCTACAAAACCCTGCGCAAAGACAGCTCCATGACGCGCGTGGGGATGCCCGATTACATGCTATTTTTCCGTAAGGACGAACCATCTGAAACGCCTATCCGTCACTTTTCAGACGACTTCCAGCGATACCCGACCGAACGCGGCGCGGCTGATAAATGGGCGTCTGAAAACGGCATTGAACACGCAGACGCCATCAAGGATATGACTATCCCGGTTTCCGAATGGCAGGAACTTGCGTCACCAGTTTGGATGACCGTGCAACAAGGTAATGTTCTAAACGGAAAGATGGCCAAGGGATCTGAAGACGAGCGCCATATATGTCCGCTTCAGTTGGACGTGATCGAACGGTGCCTACGTCTTTACACCAATCCCGGAGAACTGGTGCTTGATCCGTTCAACGGCATTGGCAGCACGGGCTTTCAGGCTCTCAAGATGGGCCGTAAATATTTAGGTATCGAATTGAAGCCCGAATATGCAGAGCAGGCCGCAAGGTTTCTGGCCGAAGCCGAAGCGTCCCAAGATAACCTTTTGGGGGACGTGGCATGAGCCTGTTGAAAGCATTCCGCGCGGGATTTGTTCGTCGCTGGCACACCAATCCCGACCTTGCGCACACCAATGACCGGATCGACGCACACAGTGGACGCGTGGCGCGTATTATCTTGATGATGCACCCCGATCCATCCGTGGCGCTGTTACGGGCCGCGTTGATCCATGATGACGGGGAAAGCGTCGTGGGGGATATTCCTGCGATTTTCAAAAATAGTATGGGAAAAACGGATCGTGCCAGTTTTGAGGCATATGAGGATGACGCTGTTTGCTCAATATGGCCTAAAGCTACCCCCGCGATTGCCGACACCGAAATCCGATGGCTGAAATTCGCAGATCGTCTTGATGCCTATATGTGGGCATCGCATCACGCCGCGCACATCATGGACGGGGATGGCTGGCCGGATGCGTGGGCTTGGCTAGAACTTCAGTCCAATATCTTAAACTGCGTTAGTGGTTTTCGCGATGCCGTGCGTGATGTTCGGAGGGCGGCGTGATGACCATTGAATTAAGAGACTATCAATCCGCCGCCATCGACGCGACCTATGAATGGTTCCGTCAAGGCAAAGGCAACCCGTTAATCGTAGCACCAACAGGCGCAGGAAAATCCGTCATTCTGTCCGAATTCATCCGCCGTGCGATCGGTGACTTTCCAGATACGCGCATTATGATGCTGACTCATGTAAAGGAGCTGATCCAGCAAAACTACACGGCATTGATGCGCCTCTGGCATGATGCCCCCGCTGGTATCTACAGCGCGGGTCTAAACAAGCGCCAAACCGGACGGCAAATCACCTTTGCAGGCATCCAATCCGTTGCGCGTCGTGCTCAGGACTTTGGGCACATTGACCTATTAATAGTCGATGAATGCCACCTTATTCCTCGCAAAGGATCAACGCAGTATCAGAAATTCATTGCGGCATTGCAGGACGTGAACCCTGATCTAAAGGTTATTGGCCTGACTGCTACGCCGTTCCGCTTGGATAGTGGTAGATTGGATATAGGTGACGACGCTATTTTTGACGGTAGTGCATACGATATTCCGATCCCGCTTTTGGTTGAACGTGGCCACCTATCACCGTTGATCAGTAAGCGACCCGGCACGGTGATGGATACGGTTGGCCTGCATACACGTGCAGGGGACTTCATCGACAAAGAAATGGACGCGCGATTTAACAGGAACGATGTGACCCGAGCCGCTGTTGCTGAAATAATTGACCTCGGGCGCGAGCGCAAGTCGTGGCTGCTGTTCTGTATTAGCGTAGATCATGCAATCTCCGTTCGTGATGAATTGCGATCAAAAGGCATCGCCACAGAGTGCGTAACTGGCGACACAGACAAAGGCACCCGCGCTCGAATTCTTGAGGACTTCAAATCGGGCCGCATTCGCGCCGTGACCAACGTCAATGTGCTCACGACTGGCTTTGACGCACCCGCAACGGACCTTCTGGCATTTCTGCGACCTACTCAGTCATTGGGGCTATACATGCAGATGGCCGGACGGGCGATGAGGGTGGCAGACGGAAAAGACAATGGGCTGGTTTTGGACTTCGCTGGCAACGTCGCACGACACGGCCCCGTTGACGCCGTGAACGTGGCGGACGTTGGATCAAAAAACAAATCCGACGAACCCGGCGAAGCACCATCAAAAACCTGCCCGGAGTGCAACAGCATCCTTTGGATTGCCGCGATGGAGTGTCCCGATTGCGGTCATATCTTTCCCGAACCAGAACCAAAGATCGAGCGCACGGCGAGCACGGATGCAATCATGAATATGACCGCCGAAGATGATTGGCGAGACGTTCAGGATTTTGCAGTCGCACGACACATCAAGGCGGGGTCTGACCTGCACACAATGCGCGTCGATTATCTGATCGACGGGTCTGTAATCAGGGAATGGGTCTGCTTTGATCATTCCGGCTTCCCCCGTCAACAGGCGGTCACATGGTGGCACACCCACGCAGGAACCACGCCACCGGATAGCGTGACCGAAGCAATACGCCGGCAGTCTGAAATCAGAAAACCTGCAGAAGCCGTAATCAGGCGCGAGGGAAAATATCACAAAGTCTCTAGGGTTCGTGGCGGCGCTGATCGGATGGTGGCGTGATGGGCAAGAGAATAGCGACCTATAAGTCAAGATCGGACAAGACAGACAGGCGGCGCGAAAACAAAGTCAGCCTACCATGCGAGCCATGGGAAGTTCCTATCGATCATCAGGCACCCACTGCATTATCGCTAGGCATGTCGCCGCGTCGAATAATTAGGAAAAATTCTTCCGATGCAGTGATCTGCCGTGACCCCCAATGCGGACGTCACCTTAACTGGGCAAACAAATCTGGCGTCTGCGTAGGTCACAGGCACGGTTCGTATTGCGGGTGTCCGCATTGCCTATCCAATGTGCATGGGCGCGCCGACTTTATCGAAGGATTGACCCGATGACGCAACTGCCCGGCTACCCGTGTGATGTGTGCAAGCGCGCGTCTGAAAGCATCCAAATATCCATGCCCGGCCAACGTGTCGTGCAATTTTGCAGCAAAGCCTGCGCGAGGATTTACATGACAAAAGAACCCGTAAAACCAGACGAAAGAACAGCCGCTCTGATCGGTGGAAATGAAGGAGGCGCATACCTTGAAAGCATCGGGGTGTTTGACCTTCGAGACCTATCTGCCGATCAATGGGGTGAGTTTTGCGCCATGATCTTCACTGGCGCATGCGATGAATTAAAACGCCGCGCAGATGATGAAATTCCATTTTGATGCTAAACAAAACATCACCATATCACAGCGTCGCAGCAAATCTGCGCGACAATGGATACCATGCCATGCCAATTTGGCCGGGAAAGAAGATCCCCGGTTCATGGGATGGATCAAAATGGGGCGGCTTACCCGGCTGGGCTAAATTCTGTGACACAATGCCCCCAGAATTCATGCACTCGAAATGGGAAGGATGGGACAGTGCCGGCGTTTGCGTGGCGCATGGGGCCATCATCGGCCTTGATCTGGACACAGACCGCAAAGACGTGTCCGAAGCCCTCCACCGCGCCATTGTTCCGTCTGACGTCCGGCGTCGTGGCGCGAAAGGGTGGATGGGCTATTATCGTCCAGGCGATGGACTGGATGGCTTGACGGCGCGTGTGCGCTGGTATGATGGCAAGCAAGTCGTCTGCGAAATACTTTTGCACGGCACACAGTCCGTCGTGCCTCCAACGATCCACCCTGATACCGGTGCGCCCTATACTTGGGTCATGTCTGACACGTTGGAAAATACTCCGATTGACGACCTGCCGTTATTGTCCGGTGTGGATATCGACGCGTTAAATGCCGAATTTGAAAAGATTGGACTGACGCAGAAAGTGCCGACAAATGCGGGTAAGACAGAATATGCCCGTGAAATAACAACTGGTCATGATCTTGAAAAAACATTCGGGCGATCTCTAAACGACCGTGCGATGGAACCCGCTGCGCTGGATCAGTGGTGGCCTGCGCTAGGGATGCCCAAGACCAAACAGCGGGGGCACGGCGCATGGGAAGCCATTGCAGAGTGGCGCGGGTCAGGTTCTGGGCGGGCCATTCATGACCGTAACCCTAATTTGAAAGCCACACCAAACGGCATTCGGGACTTTGGCGACGATAAACCATACACACCCGCCGATGTTGTGATGGCCGCTCGCGGCTGCGAATTCCATGACGCTGTTGAGTGGTTGGGGCAGTATATCAGACCAGAGGAAGGGATGACAGTTGCTGACATTCTTCACGAAGTCGCCATGTCGGAACCCAACAATGAACAGATGGACGAACCCGGCCAAACGGTCGGTCCAGAGAGGCAAAGCGCACTGGAAAGAATGCTGGATCGAGGCAAGTCAGGACGGGCGAAACCAAAACCCATCAAGCCAACATCAAAGGCCAGCTTCAAAGCGATCTTTCCTGATGAAGTACCCCCGTTTCCGGTTCAAGACTTTGACCGTGATCTGGGCGGACTTTTGGGGGAGTTAACCAGATATATTGACGAGGCCGCAAATATGCGAAGTGAACAGGGTTCATTTGGCGCGGCATTGGCGATGCTTGGAACGATTATGGGCAAATGCGTTGAGGTGTCAGAGACAGGTCTTCGCACCAACATTTACATCATCGGCACGGCGGAAAGTGGGGCAGGTAAGTCCAGTGCCATGAACGCAATGAATGCCACATTCGATAAGTGCGGTGTTGCCGACCGATTGGCCGGATCAGACTTTACCAGTGGAACGGCAATCTTGCGCGAGATGAGTGGAAGTATCCCCCGCATCTTCTCGATTGACGAATTCGGTGACGTTATGCACCGCGCCCTAAATCCAAAGGCGGCATCCCACGAACGCGACATTGGCCGGATCATGAAGGATATGTATAGCGCCGCTGCTGGGATATATCGCGGCAAAGCGTACGCCACCCAGCAACGTGAAGACATCACAGAGCCCCACCTCTGCATTTACGGCGTATCCACCCATGAGGTGTTCTGGGAAGGGCTTGATGGGCGCAGCTTTAACGATGGCTTATTGGCGCGGTTCATCATGATCCCTATCGGAGACACAGAAACCCAAACCCCATGTCACAACAGGCTCAACCGCGTTCATGAGATGATCAGCGATTTACTGGAAAAATCAAACGGGCACGGCAATCTGTCCGGCGCAGTGAAGCAATGCAAAGGTGTTATGTTCGATGACGGAATTTGGAACGATTGGATGGCGGACCGAACAGAGTTTCAGCGCCACGCAAAACGGGCAGAGATCAACAAGCTGCCCGGCGCTCCGTCCATCATTCAGCGCATCTGCGAAAACGCGATGAAAATAGCGATGATCCACGCATTCGGGAAAGACCCGGTATCGCCCATGGTTCAACAAGAAGACTACGATATTGGCATGGCCGTAGCCCACTGGTCGGCAATCTACATGATCGATGCCATCGACAAATACTACGTCGAAAACTCAAGCCATAAAGACCTGAAGAGGGTCTACGATTACATTGAAGCCAAGGGCGGGGAAGGGGCCGCAAAGACTGAAATGTCAAAGGTATTGGGGGGCATTTTCGTCAACAGCATGGCCGGAAAGAATATCATTCAGCTTCTTGTGGATTCTGGGCAGATAGTGGAATGGACCGCACCGCGAGAGACACGCGGGGCAGTTAAAACATGGAGGATCGCAACCAAACACGTAGAGAAGTTTTTCAAATTGAAAGGAATAACAGATGAAAACTTGTGAAGATTGTAAGTTTTACTCTCCAACAGGTGATGTCGAGGAGTCGGGACAATGCCGTATAAACCCACCCGTGCCAGTCGGCATGAATGTCAGTAGCGGACCTGAACACCCGGTTGATTTTCGCACCGTGTGGCCTTCTGTTTGGCCTGATATCGATTGGTGTGGACATCTTTCTGAAAAATAATTTAGGTCACACTTTATGACCAATTTGAGGCACCTTTTTTAGGTTCCTCTTTTTTTTCGTAAAAAATGAACAGAACTGAACAAGTTCTTGAGAAATTAAAGAAAAAAATAACACATATAATTCAAGTATATACACGTAAATATACGTTCAATTCTTTAATTTCTTTAATTCTGGGGGGGGGTCTCATAAGGTATGTCTTTTGACGTAGATGGCTAAGGGGTACCCCCTAGAATTAAAGAATTAAAGAATTGAACATCCGCACATATTGCCCACGTTCCAAAAATCCCCCTTGCATCGCTTGGCGTAGGTGATCCATCAAGGTCAGGCCAAACCCCGCGACGTGCCTAAGCAGGTGCAATGCATGAAATACACAGACCTTCAAAAAGGTGACTACGTGCCAGCATCCACTGTGCGCGGTATCGTGGGTTCCGCCCTGATCAGACGGAATGGCGTTCCCGTTTGTAGGTGGCACCCCCTACGCGTCGTTCCGGGTCAGGAAAAGGCATCCATCGGCAGGTTGGCACGGGATGGCGTTTGGGCTTTCTGCCCGATGGACCAAACCAGCCGCGTTCGAAATGGCAAAGTCATCCTTGGCGAAAAGCCGATGATCACACAAATAATCTATGCGCGGTTTAATCACGAACCCCGATGGGACGTTCTGAAAGATCGAAGGATCATAACTGGCGTCTTCTGTATCGGATCTACCCCCATTGATTTGCCCAAGGACGTTATCCGCGTCTTGCGAGGACTAATGACAAGATCCGAACGCATCAAGGCCGCTAAGCAAGAACTGTTGCGCCTCACGGTAGGTGACAGGGTGAAAATTCAAGACGGCCCGTTCTCGGGCTTCTTTGCGGACGTGACGGCCAATTATGATGGCCGAGTGTGGTGGCAAACGACAATTTCAAACGGATTGCCGGTAAAAGGCGAGAGCGACCGCGACGGCGTTCTGAAATTAGACCTTGCATTGTGACGTGTAGATGCTCCATCAAGGTCAGTGAATGTTTCGACACGTATCTGCCCGACACTCAAGGTTGCGGATATCAGGCGAAACAATCAAGGACTTGGACGCCCGACAATCACACGGCTTTTAGAAAAAAGCCCGCAGATTTTTAGGGTTAGTCTGTCTTGAAATAACACAGCCCCCACGCTTGCATACGGCAATAGCAACCCACACGCATTGCCGTTGACAAATAGACGGGTCCACATTAGAGATTACCTCTCTAATCTTGCGCCCGTGACGGACTTGGTTGAGGGTTAAGAAAGCCCGGCATGTGATCAGCATGTTGGGTTTTCGCTTGTTGGGGTGTTGCCGCACCTCACACGCATTGCCAACCTCTCAGGAGGCACCCACCATGTCGCGATCACAGCGAAGATCAGATAAGCGCCGCATGAAGGCAAAGGCACGTCGCATCTATCCGCACGACAAGAACGCTAAGCTAGCCGATCATCTGGCGGTATGCTCGTGCATGGGGTGCGGCAACCCACGAAAGCATTATGGCGAACTTAGCATGTATGAGCGCAGGGCTTTGGACGTGGCCAAGTCTCAACACACATGAGCAAGATAACAACGGTAAC
>JGI1221J13441_10000633_pt1 | contig 15481 bp, 17 predicted proteins | sample LakVidmifraction_4_FD_13441 | JGI IMG/M metagenome (IMG submission 13441) | reverse complement strand
CGCAATGGTGAAGCAGTACTTGCTTGGTCTGTTACACTACGCAATGTAGCATCTAATGCTACACCACCTGCAAGTTGTAGCACTCCTGTATATATAGTTCCTCCTCCTGTTGATTTTGCACCAACATTTAATGATATTTGCGCTGACATAATTATAAGTAAATTATATATGATACTGAACCTGAACCAGATACTAATATTTCACTAGCATCATTGCAAGGAATTATACCTCCAGGATAAGATACTGCACTACCTCCACCTAAAGTAAGGGTGACAGCTCCTAAAAAATCTACAGATTTACATTTAAAAGAAGCTAAAGGGGTAACTGTTGCACTTAAAGCTACAGTTACTGATCTACAACCTGAAGTTGTTTTAGATCTATTAAGATCTAATAAAGAACGCAGAAAAGATTCTGCTGCTGTTAATCCACTCATATTAATTTTTTAGTTATACGTTGAACATCTATATAAATGCTGTTGTATTCGTCTTCTGTCAGATAGTCAGTATTATACGTTCTATCTTCTAAAACACGCCTGTACAAGTACAGAAGTTTTGCTTCATTCAAACGTTGATTTGTAATGATACCAAAACTTAACTTATTTACAAAGTTATTACTTATTTTTTGAATTGCAACATTAATATTAACAATTACAATTAAATTTTGTTCATTAGTCATTGCAGTTACAATCAGAATGTGCACAATAATTAGAAAGAATATCGTATATGTAACCAGCTTTTATTTTGTTTACATTAGCAGCATTAATAAACATAGCATCATATAACATATACATGTTCATTAATTGGTTACATTGATCTTCTTTACAAGGACAAGTTGATGCAGGTAATGCAGCAATTTTACTATCTAAACAATCTTTAAGAGTTTTTACTATAGGTAAATATTCAATAGCTTCATAACCAACAAAGTATGTAGTATAAGTTGCACCAGTAGCTGTATTTACTATTATTGTATTTGTAACAAGATTTATAGAAACTACATTATAATACAAAGTGTTAATTTTAAATTTATTAACGTTTTTAAAATAAGTGTCTACTGCACTATACACTATAGTTGTTGTTGAATTTAAATTTATAGTTTCAGCAGCATTAGCAAAATAAGGAGTATAGCTTACTGACCAAATACCTTCTTCAATATTTTCATCAGCAGCATAACCTAAACTAGTATTGGTTATAGTATAACCATTAATAGTAGCCGAATATGCTTGTGAAGCTGACAAATTAAAAGTGTAAGTTTCATTACTAGGAGAAGTTAAAACAATTTGAGTAAATTCAATATTAACATTTGAAGCGTCTGCTCTACGTAAAGTAGCAGGTTCTTGATTGTTTCCATATCCTGTAATACCACTACCTGTACTATCAGTTACAGTAATTGTTTTCCAATCAGCTGATATAGAAAGATCTATTTTTACTTTTAATGCCATAATATTATTAATAAATACAAAGATACGTTAGTTTTTAAAATAAAAAAAAGGATAAGTTTTTCAACTTACCCTTTTTAACTTATAAAAATGAAAAAACAGAAATCTATGCGTTAATGTAACCTGATAGAATTGCAGGAACTCTAGTAGAACCTAAAGTATCGCCAGCATCAGTAGCAGGAGTTATACAAAAGATTTGTAAAGAATGAACTTCTTCTTTAGCATTACCATCATTAGCTGCGTTATTAGGGAATGATTTGTAAACTACAGAATACCCATCATAATTACTAGTAGCAGCTGCAAAGTATTGAGTACCATAAGGTAAATAACTACGATTCATATTGCCTTGGAATCCTTGAAATTCAAACTCTTGTTTTTGAGCTTGCCATCCAACACCGTATCCCATAGTAAATATTCCAGTAGTAATTGCACCAGCAGCATTAACATAAGATTGTGCAGATACTCCATTATGAACAACTACAGTTCCTAAAGCATTTCCAGAAACTCCAGAAGCAATAGAAGCGTTAGGTCCTAATTCTTTAAATGCAGAACCATTAAACCAATTACCAAAAGATACAACTCTAACACCAGCTAAATCAGAAACATCAGGAGCAGCAGTTAACCTACCGATTGCTACAGTAGCAATTGACGCACCAATAGCAGCAGCTCCATTAACATAAGGAACGTCTAAAGTCCATGCAGTTTCACTAGCTTTACCTGCTATTTTGTAAACAGGAAGAGTTAAAGTAGTAGCGTGTCCAATACGAACAAAATCTCCTACAGCTAATACAGTTCCTCCACCAGCAGTTGATGCAGATAAAGTTAAACTTGTGTCACCATTTACTACAGTAGCTGTAATATTTGCAGGAGCAGAAGTAACTAATTGAGCAGAAGCTTGGTTAGTTAACACAGAAGCAAGTACAAACCTGTCATAAGTAAACAATGCAGTGCTTAAACTTTTACTGTTTACCAACTTAGTCCAATCATAAGCTACTTGAAAAGGTGTAGCTTGAGCAGCTGTTTGATAATAAGTAGATGCAAGATTATAAGGTAAAGGTGCAATACCACGAGTTGTATTGGTCACAGTTAAATTATAACTACCAGCTACACTTGCTTGAATGGTATCAGAACCACTACCAGCATATCCTATTACGTTAACGTTAGGAATAGGAGCTACATAAGAAATAGCAGTAGCACCTGCTTTAACGACACCGTTAGGATAAATTATAACTTGTTTGAAGTTACCACCAATTACTCCACCTTGAGCAACCATAATCGGAAGCTGCTTTTGAGCAGCTGTAGGAGTGGTGGTGAGTAACGTAAAAGCTCCAGTTTCAGCGATTGAAAATACGCCAATTTCACCAGTAGCTAAGAGAGCAGGAGTTGTCGCACTTGTATAAGCAGCGGCATTTCCGAATAAAACAGTCTTTGACATTGTTTTTGTTTGTTTATTTGTTTAAAAATTAAAAAAAATTATTCATTGGTTGCAACAATTTCTTGATGCGTTTTGTATCTTTCACCAGCTTGCACTGCTTCAAGAAGATAATTAACTGTCATACTTACAATTTCAGAATGAGTATGTTCAGGTAAATCACAATCTTGACTTAAATAAAAAGATACGGTTCTTGGGGCACGAATATACGACAAAATACAATCTGTTACAACAAATATATTTCTGTCAATATAAATATTATATTTATAACCTGATGCAAAAAACAATGGAAAGCTAGGTATTGTTTTATTAAAAGGATCTGATTGCATTGCAAACACATCATCTTCTTGAACTAACTTACCACTTGTACTAGAATTAGACACATTATTATATACAGTATTGTTTAAAGTAGATGTTGCAAAAGTTATAGTATAATTTACACCTGAATTTAATGAAGCTACCCAAACACCTGCAATTTTATTTACAACTATTATTTGATTAGGATAATAAACATCTCTATAGTTTTCCCAATAAAACTCATATTGTGAAAAATTATAATTGTCTCTAAGCTTTTGTAATATAACTCGTGTTATATAAGTTAAGTCTTCTGTATAATTATATCTATCTGCTTGTGTGCCTAACGATAAAACATAACTTCCATTTTTAATTCTAAAATTTGCCCAATTAGTTACTGCAAAAGAACTGAAGTCTAAAACTGATATATTAATATTGTTTGCTATAGTAGTATGTGTAAACGTACCGCATTCATTACTAGCTATTTTAAATCTAGAAGCTACAGCAAACATATAATCTCCAGGTAAATAAAAATTTACTTTTTCTGTTATATCTGGATCATAACTTACAGGTATATACGCTTTGTTAACATAATTAGAAACAACTAGACTTCTTAAATCATCTATACGTTTTTCACTCATTTCAAAACCTTTACGTTTTAAATTAGAATCTTTACCGTAACGTTGTTTAACAAATCTTTGAATATTATTGTTTATAGCAAAGTCAACCTCTTGTTCAAGAATGTTCTCAAACAGAGCCGAATTGATTTTATTCATTTCAGTACCGACAGCTACATGCATTTCTTTTATATTCATATTCAAAGTTAAATGTTGCGGAGATTGGATTCGAACCAATGACCTTCAGGTTATGAGCCTGACGAGCTGCCTCTGCTCTACTCCACGATATTGTACACTACTTATATTTCAAAGTAGTGTACGATTGTTTATTTTTTTTCTAGTTTTGGTTTCGACTCTTTATGTTTAAAGCCTACACCTAAATTACTTAACTTAGCTAACATAATAGTATAGTTTTCAGAATTGTTAGGATTTTTCATATATGCAATAGTTGCATCTAAGTTACCTAATGGTTCAGAACCATATATGTATTCGTTACCTACTTTTTGTACAATTTGACTTTCTACCATAGAAGCAATTTGTGCTTTATATAAAAGATCAGGATCGGCTACAACTTTAGTAAAGTATTCTGGATCTTTGTCAAATATTTCTGCAATTTTTAATTCTTTTTCTTCTTTAGGAAGTGCAGTCAATACTGTAATTGAACCTAATTCTTTACTGTATTTAGTAGTAAGTTCTCTAGCTACCCAATCAAGTTTTATTTCATCATTAACTAATTCAGCAAATTTAATAGTAGCATTTGTTTTAGTTCTTAGTTTAGTAGTTTTCTTTACTAACTCTAATGCTTGATCTTCAATATAGTACTTTATGTTTTGAATAGCATCAGCTACAGTTTTTGATTCTGCAACATCTGGATGCGATTTAACATATAAATATTTTAAATAATCATCTAAGTTTTCTGGTTCTCCAGATTCATCTAATGTTACGTTTAGTTCTCTTCCCTCATAAGGAATAGAAATTAACATATTATTATAATGTTTGTTAACTTCTGTTCTAAATTTAGGATCTGTATGCTCTACTCCTATAATAGAAGGCATCCATTTCTTAGTTTCTTCAAAAGTTAAACCTGTACCAGTAGCTCCTGTTTTTGTAAGATGACTACCAATTGTTGCTGACCTTTCTTGAGTCAGACTTACGTGGACACCGAAGCGTCTAATTTCTTTTCTTTGAATCTTAATCTTTGTCATGTTCTTTTTCTTTATTATTCTTTTTAAAAAAAGAGAAGAAGTCTTTTACAACTTCTTCTCTTTAAATTTTTCTATAGTCCAGCTACACATTTAAGGTCGATAGAAGTATTGAACCTTCTAAGAACAACTTGTCCTGCTTTCAAGAAATGAACAGAACTACCGTCTTTATCAGTAGAAATTGTATCATTAACTTCAAAGCTAGTTCCAGAAGCAGCTTCATTTATACCTTTTACCATACCACGTAACATACCACGTCCTTTTTTACTAACCATAACTAAGTTAGACATACCGTCATAAGTAGAAGTATCTACAAATGCCATACGGAATGACTCAAGTGGAAGATTAGGATAATTAGGATGTTTAGGAGAAGCTAACGCTTGAGGACCATTATCAAACAAACTTGCAGTTTTGATTATAACTTTATAACCATCAACGTGTTCGTATGTGCTGAAAAATCCACCTAAACTCAAATTGTATCCTGTACCACTAACAAACTTGTTATCAGTTAACTTAATATAACCACGATTTGACAATTCGTTTTTCATTGCAGTGTCAAACGCCATACGTCCACCAATACCAGTAAACAAAGTAATTACTTTATTTTCAGCATCAGACATACCGTAAAAAGTATCACGAATTGTTTGGTCGATTTTATCAGCTGTTAAAGTACCATAAGTATCTTTATTAGTGATTTGCTCAAACATACCAGAACCCCTTACGATAGGATTTCCTTGTTCGTCACGCTCATTGATTACACCATAACTATCACGATTAGAAGTTGAATACCAATAATTGGTTTCACATTCTACACGGAAACTTAAATTGTGTTGATACTCTTCGTAAGGCCAATACATTTCTTTTGTACCTCCACCTTTAGTATCTAACAATACAGTTTTAGCTTTACGATGTTTGATGTTACCTTCGTAAGCATAACCTTTACGAATAGTACCTACATCACCACGTACTTTAACAGGTGCAGTACTAGTTGAAAGAGAACCGAATGAACCAAAACTTGCTACAGAGTTCCAACCATTTGCATATAATGCACCAGTCATTAATTCAGTAGAAGGTAAAAATTCAGTTAAGTTTTTAGAAACCAATCTTACTTTGTAACCCCAATTACCATTAACTTGGTCACGACCAGTAATACGTAATTGATAACCTAAAGGAGAAAGGATGGTATAACCTACAGGAAAAATACCTTCAGAAAAGTAAAGAGTGCCTTCAGTACCACTTACACCAAAAGATGTAGCATACGTACCAGTTGGAGGAGCTTGTAAAGGAACTGCTTTAATCATACGTCCAATAAGATCGTATTCGAATTCGTCTCCATCCACTTCTTGAAGTGCTTGCATACCTTCTGAAAGGTACATCAAAGGGAAACGTGAACTTTCCTGACCCATCATATGTGTCAGTACAGGAGCGATTTTGTCAGGTTGTGCATTAATTAAACGAGCAAAGGAAGCGTCATTGCTTTTCATTTGTTCGTTCCACACTTGATCCGTTAGAAATTGTGCCATTGTTTATTTATTTGTTTTTTTAAAAGTGAATTATTTTACGTTGAAAGATATACTATCGTCGCCATTGTTTTGTGCACCACCAGCACTTTTTAATTTACCTTGATTACTTGCTAGTCTATCTCTAAGGGTGTTGGCTTGTACAGTTTTAGCTGCGGCTGTTATATATTTTCCTAAATTAAATTTGTTTTTTACTGCTACTGCTAAAGCAATTCTATCTTCAACCGACATTGTATTTAAATCTTCTTGCAATTGTGGCATTCCAGACTTAGTTGGTTTAGACATATACTCTAACATAGCTTTTTGTTCTGCAACAGGAATACTGAAACTGTGTACTTTACCGCTTTTAATAGTAGCGTCTACACTTCCCCAATATTGTTGTATTTGTTCTTTTTTAACAGCGTCGGCTTCTCTTTGTTGAGCTACCAATCCTGCTCTTTCTTTTTCTTGTACAGCTCCTAATTTAGTAGAAGCAACTTTTGCTGTTTTTTGTAAAGTACCTGCAATTTCTAAATCTTCCAAAGCATCTTTAATTTCAGCATCGTCATAATCCATCTTTTTATAAAAAGTACGCATTATAGCTTTTTGAACATCTTCNCTTTCTAAGTCTACTGATTTATAATCAATTTCAGGTTTAACAGAACTAAAGAACTTTTGAATACTGTCTTCATTTGCTTCATCACCTAACATTTGAATATAATCAAAAAAATCAGAAGCTACTGGAGGAAGTGATTCTAACCAAGTATTCAATTTAGCATCAGCTAATTTATCTGATGTGCTTTGAACAAATGTTGCTAATCCTTCTTCACTATCTTCATATTCTTCTTCTCCTAATTCAATTCCTAATTTGTCAGCTAATGATTGAAACAATGTTGGTTCAATAACAGGTTCTGGTGAAATAGGATCTTCAATTGGTTCAGGTTCAGCTACAATAGGTTGAATCTTTTTAGGTCTTCCTTTTACTTTAGGTTCAGGAATAGGTTCAGGATCTAATGTTGGTTCAGATTCGGGATCAGGTTCTAGTTCCAGTTTTGGAACAACACCTTTCGGGTCTACAATGATACTAGATATATCAAAATCTAATTCATCAGACCCTTCTTTTTCGATTGGGTTACTCATTTTCTAATACAAAGTTAATTTGTTATTTCTTTATTATGTGGTTTTTAACAGTTTGTTATATATATAACACTTATTTAGTTTTAGGTTTAGAACGTGCTATGCGTTCTTTACTTTTCATTTCTTCACGTTTAATAGACGCATCTTTTTCTTTCATGTCTTTTTCATGAGTTTGCCTTTCTCTATCGTTTTGAAGATTTGCATTTATTTCTTTATTTTTTAAATTTGATTCTATATTTAATTTTTGATTTTCAAAAGCAAGTTTAGCTTGTCCCATAATATCTAAACTATCATCGCCTTCATCCATACCTAAAGCTGTAAGTTCTGCTTTACGTAAATCCCAATATCCTTTTCTATCAATTTGTTCAAGAATCATTTGTTGTTGATTCTTCATAGAATTTATTCTCATATCTTCTATTTGTTTTTCATGAGTTTGTTCTTGTTCAGCAACAACCTGGTTATACTCTTGTAATTTACGTTCAGCAGCTTTAAGTTTAGTTTTAGCTTCAGCTATAGTTTCTGAATCTAAAATATCAGCAATAGCAGAAGCTTGCATACCATTTTGCATCATAGGTTGAGCTAGCTGTTTAATAGCATTAGCTCTTTCCTGTTCTTTACTAGAATTAGAAACTGCTATACCTATTTCCATTTCACAATAGTCTTCACCGTTTACGTCTAAATAAACCATCTTAGCAGTATCAGGCATTACAAAACTTGCTTTCTTACCTTCTATCCAAGCAATTTTAGAGTAATCTATCATTGCTTCTAAGTCACGTTTTCTAAAATCTTCAAACAAACTAAAATATGTTTCAGTAATTAAAGAGCTTTGTAATACTGCTCTTTCTACACCACCTACTGTTTCTGAACTACTTATCTGCCCTTCTCTTTGTCTTGTTATACCACACACTTCATCCCATTCTTGTTTAATAAATGTTAAAAGTTCAGTATACATATTAATAGTTTGAGATGCTAATTGTAATCTTGTTTGGTGAGTAGCATTCATTCTAACAGAATCTTTGCTGTAATCAACAAACAACATACTTACTCTATCAGCATACTCTAACCATTTGTCCATAGACCAATTTATAGGTTTCCAGTTAATGTCAATTAAAGCCATATCATCTTTCATTTTAGACATAGCTAATTTAAGACGATGAAAAGTAGCATTATAAAGAACTTGATAAGGTACACCTAAAGAAGTTAAAGAAATACTAGCAGAATTTATATTTGACATAGTTCTACCATTATAAGGAAGTTTACATTTAGATAAATTATCTAAAGAACCTCTTTGATTAGGTAATGGTCGCATACGCTTAAACATATTTGTTCCAATACGATAAGTTTCCCATACTTCATTAACCCAATATTTTTTAAGAGTTTGTTCTGGTGTAGCAGTATATAGTTCATCAACCTCTAAAGATTGCATTTCACCATATTCATCTATAAAGTCTACAATGCCTATTTGTTTACGAGATTTCCAACAAACATGTATTACTTCTACAAGACGTGACCATTGTTTATCTTGTAAAGTATTAAAAGTAAAACCTGCTCCTATAACAGCTAAAGTATCTATTTCAGTAATTTCTTCTTTTGTTAAGTCATCGTAAAACATATCTATAACTCCAGAAGGATGCATAAGTTTACGTCTAACTACCCAATCACCATCTTCAACAAACTGTAAATCAGGATCTTTATCGTAATCTATATCTAAAGGATTAACTACTTCATAAGTTGGTTCTTTGTGTTCAACCCCTCTTAAACTGTAAACTTCTCCTGTTACTAACCAATGAAAAAACTCTAAATCGAATTTTTCACTCATGCGTTGTTGAACTTTAATATAATCAATAGCATTTTGTCCAAGCATGGCTCTTTTGTCCATATAAGTAGAATCAAAAGTTTCTTTAACTTTTTCAGGCAACTCTGGTTGCTCTGCTTCTACACCTGTTTCAATACCTTGTTGGTTTACTTTTTCTAAAAATAAACTTTCTAAATTATTATATATTTCATTATTTAAAGCTTCAGTTTTTTCTGTAACTACGTCATCGTTAATAACATAAACCATATCTTTCTTAGGACGCTTACTATATTCAGATCTAAGCAAATCTATTTTAGATTTAATAATAGGAAAGTTTTGTACGTCTGCCCAATCACCTTCTAAAGGAACACCTAAAGGTTCAGTAATTAATTTGTAATCTTCTATGCGAATATTACCATTAGCGTAATCATATAATTTTTTTAACCAAGTTTTCCAATTATTACTAGTAAACGTAGATCTACCTATATAAGCATTACATGTTGTTTTAGCCCATTCAAAATCTGTTGCCGCTTTCTTAGCATAAGACACGTTTTGATTAGGTATATCGTAAACCATTCCTACACTGTTAACGTTTTCCATTATATTTTTTAATTTACAAATTTAATACTTTAAATTGTTTGAACCTAATCTAGAATTAAATCTATTAAAAAATTCATCATCATAAATAGATTTAATTTTTTCTGATACTGGAGGTTTAAGCAATAATTCTTTTTTATATAGCATTGCAACTAACAATGCTGAAACTCTGTCAAAGTTGCCTTCATAATCAAATTTAATAATTTCCTCTAATAAAGGAACACTGTATATTTTATGAAGATTTAATTCAAACACACCGTTTATATCTTTATCTCTAGGTGCTAACAACCAATCTCTTAAATAGCTAACTGCTGTTTTTTTAACTTCTAAGTTACTCATACTCACACCATAACGTCTTCCAAGTTGTTTGCGTGGAGCATCACTAGTATCATAAACTGTTAGTTCTGTTTCTAGTCTATGTAATTTTTTATTTACTCTAGCATACGATTCTATATCACCATCTCTATCGTTTTCGTAAACAATTTTACAATTGTAATACTCTGCCATATCAAACAATGTTTTGTTAAAATCATCATGTACGTTAGGTCTAGCTATATATTCACATACTATAATATCATAAGGTTTAGAAAAATTATTAATTCTTTTTATAACGTAAGCTGCTCCTAATGAGTCTCTTTTAGTAAGTTTTTTATCTTTTCCTTTATCAATAGCATAAGGATCTACAGCTATAAAATATAAATCATGAGGAGTGTGGCCTCCAGATTTATAAGCAGGTTGGTATTGTATTACACAACCTTCACCGTCTACATCTGGTTTATAAGGAAAATTAAGAATAGGTTTTAAGTCATCTTTAGGTTGAAATTTAACTTTTCCATCTGTATCTGTAAAAAACTCACCAGTTGTTCCTAAATATTGTAACTCTCTACGTGAACGTATTTCGTTAACTTGTTGATTAAGTTCTGCTTTAGGAAATATATTAGTTCCTATTTTAATAAAAGCTTCTTGAGGAGTACGAGGAAATTCAGCAAGATACGCATCTAACGCATTTCTATCTTTAGAACTACGTTTAAGTCTTTCTACTTCTTGTTCAATAAAGGCTTTAGCAGGTTCTGTTTCAGATATACCTTTGTTTATAAAACCACCTTTACTATAATAATCAGGTAAAAAATAACCTATAGTTGTATTACTTCTACCTTCATCATATATGTTTTGATATGCTCTAAACCCATATGTTTCAGGATCATAGAACATTTTTTCAAAATCTACTTGTCCTCCTGAAAAGTCTCCTCCAGTTCCAAACACAAACATTTGTCCACTTACGTCTGTACCTTCTTCAACTAATGCTTTAGTTGCATTATATGTAGCTAATAAATTTCTAAAAGTACCTGCTTCTTCATACAATACAATGTTTGCATCTTTTCCTCTAAGAATACCAGCATTAGTTTTTGTTGTAAATGCTACCACTCTACTTCTAAAACCTATTACAATACCATTTTCTTCAAATCCAGATTCTACTTCGTCTTTAGGTTTGTTAATAAATCTGTTTTTACCAAAATCAGTATAGCTTTGTAAAAAAGTTAAGTACGTTACAACCATACCCATAGTTTCTTCAGAATATGTAGAAAGTTCTGCTACTATAAGAGAAGTAGATTTTCTAGTAAATGTGTACATCCATGCACATTTAGCTGCATTCTTATATGAATATCCTCTCCTTCTAGGTTTAAGAATAATCATATGTTGACCAGCTTCTCTAGCTATTTCACATTCAGTAAAATAATACCAATCGCTATCCCAAAACGCAGGAAACGTAACTTGTTTATCTACTTTACGTTTAACTATTCTTTCTTCTGATGTTCTAGCAACAGTTAATTTAATCTGACAAAAGTTTAAATAAAAATAATGCTCTCCTGTTATACGTACACCTCCAACAGAATATCCATTTTTACAATAATATTCTTGTAAATCCCAGTATTCTACCCAAGCCATACTGTTTTTAGGTTCATCAATATAGCATTCTTTTCCCCTTAGGCTGTTCATTCTAAAACGCTTAGCTTCTGGTGAAAACTCTTCTGTATTTATAAAACTAAAATCTATATCAAACATTATCTTTCTCTATCACTAACGGTTATGTTACCTCTTATTTTACTTTTTACTGATTTCTTTTCGTCTTCCAACTTTAATTGTAATTTTTCAAGCACATCAATATGATTAGGTATTTCTTTACTTACTTTTAATAAAGCAGTTAAATCATTCAACATCAGTTCAGTACCTGATACTATTTGACCACGTTTATTATTAATACCACTTTTATGCTTGTTTTCTTTTAAATCTTGCTTTAACTGTTTAGTTATTTCAATAATAATTTCACTACATTCATGTAATGAATTAAGCATACTATCAACAGCACGCAAAGAAGGAGTTTTACTTAACTCTCTATATTTAACAATAGCATTAATGATTTCTTCATCAGGTGACCATTCAATTTCAGCAGCTTTAAATAAATCAGCATTAAGTTTAACACTTCTATCGTCTTCATGATAGTTATAGTAAGGTGATGACGGAGAAGACATATGGTAAATATAAGCTAATTCTTTTTTAGCTATTAATTTTTTACGTCCATCCGCATCACCTTTTCCTAATTTAATTCTTTTAATTACTACTTTAAACTCTTCTATTTCAAGTAATTCCGCTGGAATCTCCAATTCCATTTCCTCTGTCAATTTCAATACTTTCATTTTTTTCTAAAGTTTGTGCTAGTAAACCAGCAAATCTATCTACGAAATCTTCGTTATCCCACAAGTCATGATTCATGTAATATAAAATACAATGTGTTAATTCATGATAAAACACATGTTCTATAATAGGGTCTTTATATTTTCTCCAACCTTTTTTAGTTTTATATTTATCTGCTAAAATAATTTTATTTTCTCTAGTCAAGAATTGACCAAAGCATTGATTTTGTAAACAATGTTCATTATCAAATTCTATTTCTATAGTATGATTTAATATTTTAAACGTCTTTGGTATCATCAGTTAACTTTTTAATTATATTAACTAAAAATTCATTTACTGTAATTGTAGTTTGATCTAAAAACTCTACTACAGTTACTTCATTATCAGCATGAATAGACGCTATTTCTAATTCTAACCATGCTTTAGAATAATATCTAACTTGCCACTTTTCTTCTAACGCAGGAGAAAGAGGTGGTATTAAACCCATAGACTCATAATCAATAGCGTGTGGGTCAACTGGTTCAAGTTTAACTACTTTAACTTCTAAAGGTATTAATATCATAATGCTTCATTTAAAGTAAAAAATGGAGTAGCGTTATGAACATTAGGATCTAATTTAATTACTGGAAAAGCAGACGATGTAGATAAAGAAAAGAATCTTTTAGCATAACCACTGTTAGTTTGAGCTGTTCCACTATTAACTACACATCTAACTTTATCACCATCTACATATTTAATAATTCCAGGATTGTGAGAATCTCCTGCCATTGCAATTTCTCTATCATTAGCCATTCTTCTCATATATCTCATACCACCATGACAAGGGTTTTCAATAGAATATCCTCTGAAAAAATGAGATACTGCAATCTTATAAGTTTCGTTTCCTACTTTTAAATCTAAATGTCCTATACCATTATAATAAATAGTATGTCTTTCAAAGATTTCAGCATATTTAGAGTACCCTACCATGTTTTCTTCTCGCATCACACTGTGGTTATCCCAAGTAGAACATAAAACTTTATGATTAATTTCTTGTAACCAACTGTCTAACAACATCATTTGATACTTTGGAGGTAACGCATTATCCATTACTTCTAACACTCCTCTTAACTTAATTGACATTTGTAGTAAATCTCCTAGAAGAACTACATACAAATTAGGAGTGTTTAAAATTTCATCTGTAACTGCTTTAAGTACTTCATAATCAGTACCCCAACTTCCAAAGTGACCGTCTCCTAATGCCATAATATAAATAGGTTCATCAGTATCAATAGTTACTTTAGCAAAGTCTTGATTTGATTTAGCTTTACTAAAAAGTTTTTGTCCTTGTTGTACATGATCGACAGCATCTCTCCAATTAAACTCACCTACAACTTTATTAGTTGTAACAGTTGCATCTCTAACAACTTTAGATGCGTAATACCTTGCTGTTCTGTGAGTAATGTTATACTTTTCTACAAGTATGTTTGCAATTAAACTATAATTTTTAATAGTTTTGTAAGACTCAAGTATGGTCTTAGGTAATTTCATCATTAATTTTCATCAATTTCGATTCTTAAAGGTTTTTCGTTAGGTCTTGTTAATACATCTAATTGTAGCATATATCTTAACAATATGTTAGATGCTGCTACTTTAACTTTTTCAATTTCAGGACTTTCTGGTAAAATAGCACATACTTGTAAAGTATCATTGCATGTTTTAATCAGTTCCAATTCTTTCTCCATCTTCGGGAGAGGTTTCAACCATGTTCTGTCTTGCATCTTTTTCTTGTTTTAATTTTAAAATTTTCTTACTTCTGAAAGGATTGTATTCAAAGGTACACAATCCTTGTATCTTTATACTTCTTCTATTTTCTATTTCTTTTACAGAGTCTTCACTTATTACAGCTGCTGCATGTTTAAATTGAGAGTAAAATATCTCAAGTATTTGAGTTTGAGTTAGTTTATGTTTTAAAGCTAACTCTTTAATTTTATTTTTTAAAAAATCATTCATTAACCGTGTAATTCAAATTTTATTCTAAAAAATCCTGAATTATAGTTAGACGACACTTTGGTACGAATATTAATTTGTGTACCTATATATTCTACATTAAAACTTTCAACTGTATTAGCAGTTACTGGTCCAGAAAAGTTAGTAATTATTAAATTTTTATCTAACACGTTTGTCCAATCACCAGTTAATACAATAAGTATAGTATCGTTAACAGCTAAATTTTCATTAAAAACTATACTTCCTGTTCTTCCACCATTAATATCTATAAAATAAGAAGCAAAATTAGCATTATAAATAGTATTTATAAAATTAAAACCTATACTTTTAAATTTATCAAAACCTGCTCCTTCAGGAGCATCACCTGCTATAGTTAAAGTGTCAACCATAAACATTCCTTTAACAGCAGCACTATTATAGATTATTGTATGACCAACTTGATAAATAGTATCTGCATTCCATTTACTAATGCCTACAAACACAGGTATTTCAGCAGCAGCAGTATTGTAATTAGCTGTTAAACTAATAGCTGGATTAATTGTAGGAAATAAATCGCCTCCGTCTAGCGTTTTATAAGTCATTTCCGATATTTTAAGGTTTCCCATATTTTTTATTCTTTAATTAAATTACCAGTTGCGTTTTCTTTTATTATTAAAAAATTATTTTCTAATATAATATTATTAGTAATCGAAGGTATTATTGTAATATTAACAGTTAATGGAACTACAGTGTTTGTAACAATACCTCTAAAAAGAAGAACTGTTGTGTAATTACTTGCTGGACCAGCAAA
>JGI1221J13441_10000632_pt1 | contig 15502 bp, 16 predicted proteins | sample LakVidmifraction_4_FD_13441 | JGI IMG/M metagenome (IMG submission 13441) | reverse complement strand
CGCCAGCATCAATATCCGCAACAAGGGGGTTTATAGTCTCCTTGACACCATAAAAGGATAAAAAACAACATTTTATTCAACTATAGTCTTATTATCTTTGATATGTTACTTATTAATTATTAGAGGTACATATTTATTTGGTTTTATTGCTTGCGGTTTATTTATTTTAAATTTTAAATGGGTTTTACATTATCATAATTTAAAGGTTGAGGCTTATGAGTCAAATAGAACTTTATATGAGGTTATTACTGATCATTATAATAAATAATTAAAAATTGTTTCTTTTATTTTATATGGTTCATACGTTCCAAAATATGAGGATATTATTTCATATAACACATTTACTATTTGTTCAATATCATTTTTTATGGTCAATTTAATTTTATTAGTTTTAGTGTATGACTCACTAACAATAATACCAAATTTAAATCTTTTACTTTTAATTGGTTTAATCCTTTTTTTGGGGAATTCGCTATTTAAGAAATCTAAAATTAACGTATCATCAAAATCTTTTTTCATGTGTAATCATTTAATAATAAATATTGTTTATATTGGTAAGTAAGAGTTTAAGAGTGGAAATAGATTTAATTATTACCGATTTTTTTATTATTTCTCATAAAAAAAATGGTTTTACTACCTATTATGGTTGGATGCAATATATGAAAAATATTATTGAAGGTGGTAATTTAGATGTGGTTAGTTATCAGATTGAACCTATATTAAGTGATTTAGTTAATTTTTTTGGGTTCGAAGAAGAAACAGTATTTAAATTAATTATTGACTATATTAAAAATGCTGATCATATATATTACCAAAACATAATCATAAATTATAAACATAATTACAATAAATATATAAATTAAATAATATGGGAATTAAAGTAAAAGAATTGGATTTAATGATGACTAGTGATAATTTAGTAGTTCTAGATTTTTGGGCTGAGTGGTGCGGACCTTGTAAAGCGTTAAAACTTACGTTTGAATTATTTGCTGAAGAAAATGAAGAACAAATAATACGCACAATTAATATAGATACATTACCCGAATTGGCACAAAAATATAATGTTAGGTCTTTACCAACAATATTATATCTTAAAAATGGTGAGGTTTTAGATAAAAAGGTTGGTAATTGTACTTTAGATGAACTTAATGAAACATTATTAAAGCACATTTAAAGTTCATATTAATATATTATAAGTTAAAAAACCCCTCTTGAAGGGGTTTTTCATTATAATTACTTTAAGTTCAAACCAATAGAATTTCACCTAATTATTATAGTTTTTAGTTTAAAATACCATATTTATTAGTATGGGAAAGAAAATTAAAATACGAGAAAATCAACTCAACCACATAATTAATTATGTTAATGAGAATGAGCAAATACATAACATCATAAAGACTATTGTTGATGATGTGAGGAATAATTACGAACCTGCTTTGGGTACTTTTGATAATGGTTCTGATTACAGCTTAACTAATATTATAACTAATAAAATTAGTGGTGAGGAAATATCACCTAAAGCATTATTCAATTACTTAACTAACAAATATACTAAAGTTAATGATGAATTAATAAAACAAATTATTGATGATTGGTATAGTGGTAATTTAAGTAAGGATTATAAGCTAAGTAAAAATGTTAGATTTAATTAAGTAGATGATATTACTTTCAAATAAGATAAGTACAGTTATTAGTTCATATTACGGTAGTTTTACCACGTTTCTAGAGTTAGAGTATGAGAACCATATAATTAATAACTTAATTGAAGAGGATACACTCAAAAGAACTTATTGGGCTACCTATAACCAAGTCATTTTAGAATTTAAATTTAATGTGGGTGATCAGAGATCAGTTCAAGAGTTACAGTACAGATTAACTAATAAAGAAAACCCTAATTTGGTTTGCATGGAAGTTATTAAAAAATATGGGTTTAGTACTTCAGAGTTAGATAGGTTATACCATAAAATAAATAATTTTTAATATTAATTGGAATATAAGATGGTCACACAAAACACTAATAAATTATTATTTAAATTAGAGAGTCATTATTTAAATAAGCGAGTTAGATACAACCAAAAAGAATTAAATGAGCGTTGGTCGATATATTTAGAAATAATAAGTAAGATTGAAGATATTTCAAATAATAATGATTATTTATATGAAATTGAATATAAGCTTTTAGATGATATCAATTTAAATCTAATTTTAATTGATATAATCAATCGAGAAGATGACTTATACCTACACCTTTACCCATACATTTATGTTTTGGAGGAATATTTAGATTTTGATAATATTGAGAATTTCTTATAATATTTTAAAATAAAGTAGTATATTCGTCAAAATGAATTAGTAGGTTATGAGTAATAAAAGAATTGGGTTTCTTAAAAAAAGATTTAATGTATTTAGTGATGATGCGTTATTAGAGTTTAATGGTAATATAGAAGATGGTGTTATTGTGGTAGCTAATCATTACACACACTACACCTCTTCTGAAAAAATACTTTTAATTTCCTTTGATAATGATAAGGGTAAAGCAATTAATTATTTTAGTGATAATCTTTTTAATGTCCTTTCGGAGGCTGACCCCACTAGTAATAAGATTTATTTACAATGGTTATTAAATTTATCAATAACCAAAGCCTATAACAGTAACTTAATTACTTTCTATGATGAAGATCTTGAAAAAATGTTTAATAACTTAACCCTTTTTGATTCTAATAAAAGGAAGAGGAAATTTAAGGAGTTGTGTTCCAAAAATTATGCAACTAAAAATTTAAATGACCCATTAAACATAAATCAATATGAATCTGACGAACAACTACATAATGCAGTATTCCCGTTTAAAGATACTATAAAATTATCTGAATTGGAAAGTACCTTAATTAAGTTTGAGGAGATGGGACAAGCTGAAATACCCGTTAAAAACGATAAATTCACCATATTCATACCTAAAACATTAGCTGCTAGTGAAATATTCAGCTTTGCTCATTGGTGTACCTCACTAAAGGGCAATTCCATGTTTAAAACGTATCGTGATTATAAGAGATTTAATGATAAGGGTAAATTAAAACAATCCGATCTATTTATTGTAATAGATAATAATTTTTTTAAAGGTGAAAATAAAAATATCTATCAAATTCATTTTGAGAGTGACCAAATAATGGATGTTAATGATAAAGTTTATGGGGGTTTATATAGGGATATTATTAGTAAGGATATTTCAGTTAAGAATTTTTTCTTTGAAACGTTAAAAAATATTTATATTAATAATCATGGAAAGGAGGATGTATTCGTTTCTACTTATAAGAAACATATAATAGAATATAATTTTACTAATATATTGTTTGATACTTTGGATTTAAATATACGTTCGTTAGTATTTAGAGACATTAAAATGAATAATTTACCAAATTTGAATAGATTTGGAAGTCTAAGGATTATATTTTTGGATAATGTAGGTCTTACTAATTTGGGTGATAGTGATTTTTCCCTCATAGAGGGTATATCAGTACCTAAAAATAACTTAACATTTTTACCTGACATATCTAAAGCCAAGAATCTTAAATTTTTAAACATTAAAAACAACCCAATAAAGGACGTATCCAATAACATTAAATTTTTGGACAGTTCTAATGGTGGTTCTTTGGAAATGTTATCTATGGATATTCTTGATGGTAATGATATTTACTCTAAACTTAAAAAATTATTACCTAACGTTCATATTTGTTAATATTCTTGTCTTTTTTATTTTTATCATATAATTATTGGTATATAAGTTTTATAAAACAAAAAAAAAATAATATATTATGAAAAAAGTAACAATTAAGGAAAGTGATTTGGTTAGTTTAATCTCTAAAATAGTTAATGAGAGTGTTGGTTCTAAAAAGAAGCAATGGATGGCTGAACAAAAAAAGAAAAATGAAGCTATTATAGAAAATAAAATTTCTGAACTTAAGAATTTATTGAAGTAATAGTAATCATTTAGATCAATAAAAAAAAGCTAGAATTATCTAGCTTTTTTTTTTATTATTAATACTTAATACTATTTAATATTTAAAGGTTAATTCACCATCCTTACTACTATAACCGACCTTAATTTTAGTATCTTTAAGTATATTCCCCAATATAATATCTTCAGCTATCCTATCTTGTATTAAAGTTTGTATTACTCTACCTAAAGGTCTAGCACCATACTCTTCATTATAACCCTTCTCACCAATATATTCAATAGCCCTTTTATTGAATTTTATTTCATAACCAATTTCCTTTAGGTCTTTTATGAGATTAGTTAATTCAATATTTACTATTTTATGAATATCTTCCTTTTTAAGTTGATTGAAAACTATTATATCATCTAACCTATTTAAGAATTCTGGGGTAAATTTACCCTTAACAGCTTTACTTAATATATCTTCTGTTCTTTTTTTATTATTATTGTCATTATTTTTAGTTTCAAACCCAAGATTTTTACCATGTTGAGACAATTCCTTAACACCTACATTGGATGTCATAATAATTAGTGTATTTTTAAAGTTAACTTTTCTACCTACACTATCAGTTAAAAAACCTTCATCTAACACTTGCAATAATATATTAAAAACATCTGGGTGTGCCTTTTCAATTTCATCAAATAATATAACAGAATATGGTTTTCTTCTAACTGCTTCGGTTAATTTACCACCCTCTTCATAACCAACATATCCTGGGGGTGAACCAATAAGTTTAGAAACATTAAATTTCTCCATATACTCACTCATATCAAACCTAATTAAACCTTCACTATCATTAAAAATGTATTCTGAAACTACTTTAGCTAAATGAGTTTTACCCACACCAGAGATACCCATACAAATGAAACTACCTTGTGGTTTATTTTTATTACCCAAACCTAATTTATTTCGTCTGATCGCTTTAGATATTTTAGTGACCGCCTCATCTTGACCAATAACCTTCTTTTTAATTGTTTTTTCCATGTTCATTAACTTTTTATTATCTTCACTAGATAATTTAGTTAATGGGATTCCACTAATCAATGAAACTACACTTGCAACCATTTCTGGTGTAATGATAGTCCTTTTTTCATTCAAACTATCTAACCACTTAGTATTTAGGGTTTCAATTTGTTCATCAATTTTACCCTCTTCTATTTTAAGTTTAGCTGCATCTTCATATTTTTGTTGGTTAACAACAATTTCTTTTTCTTTATCTATTTTTAACTTTCTATTTTCTAATTCAATTATCTTATCAGGTTTTTTTATATCGGTATTGGTCATTGCCCCACACTCATCCATAACATCAATAGCTTTATCGGGCATTGCTCTATCAGTAATATACCTATCAGACATTTTCACACATTCAACAATAGCCTCTTCACTATATTCAACCCTATGATATTTCTCATAATTTGTTTTAATATTATCTAAAATATTTTTAGTTTCAATTAAATTAGGTTCATTAACCAATATTGTTTGGAATCTTCTAGTTAACGCCCCATCTTTCTCTATACTCTCTCTAAACTCATCTAAAGTAGTTGCACCAATGACTTGTAGATCGCCCCTAGATAATGCTGGTTTAAGTATATTAGAGACATCTAAAGAGTCCGAACTACTTCCCGCACCAACAATAGTATGAATTTCATCAATAAATAAAATAATATCCTTATTTTCTGTTAATTCTTTTATAATCAATTTCATTCTTGATTCAAACTCACCCCTATATTTAGTCCCTGCAATTACAGATGAAACATCTAAATTATATATTTTTTTATTGGCTAATGAAGTTGGACAATTTTCACTATGTATTAACCTAGCTAAACCATCTACAACACTACTTTTACCAACCCCCGCAGCTCCTATTAATAAGGGGTTTTGTTTTTTACGCCTAGCCAATATTTGTGACATTCGTTTAATTTCTTTATCTCGACCAATAACTGGATCAATTTTACCTGCTTCAGCTAATTTTGTTATATCCACACAAAAACTATTTAGTATTGGGGTACTTGTATTACTACTTTTCATTTTATCAAGTTTATTATTTTCCATATTTTCACCTTTAATCTTACTTATTAATTTATTATACGTTAATTTATTATTATTTAAAATAGTTTTAGTTTTATTATCAAAATATAACATAGATAATAGTACATGTTCTAACCCAACCTCATTTAAACCTAAATCATCACTAATTTTAATTGCACCATTTAATAATTCTTTACATTCACTATTAGGTGGAACGGTCTTAATACTATTACTCACCACTGGTGATAGACTTTCCGAATTTAAATAGTCACTAACTTCTTCAAACACATCATCTATATTAACATCTAATTCATTTAGCAAGCTAATACATATATTGGTATTATCCAATAATATTGCCAATAATATGTGGGAAGGTTTTAATTTCCTATTATTATAGTATTTTGCCTCCTTTGAGGCTATTCTTAAAATCTCCTTTACCTTCTTATTTACATTTCCTTTCATATAATCACCATAACTACTGCAAATATAGGTATTTTTTATTTAAAATAAAGGTAGGTTTTTAAATAAAAATTTAATAGCTTTGTAGTAACTTTAAAATCAAAGAGATATGGAAATAGAAATAATTAAAAGTGATGGGACTCCCGTAAGACATGGAGATATTAATAATTACGAGATAAATGGTAATTATTTGAGATTAATTTTTAATAGTAAAGGTGATGGTGATACTACTTTAGAACATTCTAAAGTGTTTGACATGAAAGAGATTAAAAACTTTAATATTATAAATGAAAATAAAAAAATTAACTTAAACGATTAAATATGCTAATTAGTAAAATTGAGAAGAATGGATTCATTGAAGTACTATATGAATCTAGTAATATAGTAAGATCAACGTATAACATTGAAGATAAGACATTAGGTATTGTTTTTAAATCTGGTGTTGAATATTTTTATGAAGATGTTTCATCTAAAGATTATTACGCCTTTGAATTGGCTGATAGCCAAGGTAAGGTATTTAATACTAAAATTAAAAGTCATACCTTTACTAAGGGTGGTGATGTTAATGTTGATCTAATTAAAGAAAGTATTAAGGATAAGGAGAAATTTGAGATAACTTCATTAAAAAAACATGTGGTTTCCCTTTGTAAAGGAATTGATGATTACGATACGTCTAAAATTGATGAATTAGTTAAGACTGTGGACCTAATAAAAAAACTATCAAAATCAAATGAAACTGTTGAATAGTTTAATGAAAGTGACTACTATTATCTAAATAATATAAAAATAACTCTACATAGGGTTATTTTTTTTTTATCATAAAGTAATAAGAAAGGTTTTTTTTAATATATTCATCATATTTATAATTAAAGATAAATTTTATTATGAGACATATAAATTCATTAAAAGGTAAAGATAGGATTAATAAGATGAAGGAATTAATGGGTAAACTTACTGTTAATGAGAGTACCCAATCATCTAAAGTGGAAATAACTAAGTTAGGATCAAATAATAAGGTTTATGGTGTTATTCGAGAGAATCAAAAATACTTTTTAAAAATATCAGATAAAATTAACGATGTTGTTTTAGAAGACTTTAAATATATTGGTGGTTTAGAAAATAAAAATGAATGTGCTTACCCTAGTTATAGTAAGGCATTGAAAAAATTAAACTTAAAAATGATTTCATTAAATGAAGTTTATTGTGATAACGATAATGTTGTTAATTCATTTAAAAATGATAACCTTTTAAAAGAAAATAAAGAAGAGGTTGTTGATTTTGAAGAAGAAGAAATTGTTGAAGCTGAAACACCTATAGTTGAGGATGATTCTGAAGAAGAAGATGGTGAGGTGGATTGTGAAGTTCTAAACGATGAGGAAATTAATGAAAATAAATCAACTAAGTTATCAATATTAGATGCACTTAAAGAGTGTGACGTTAAAAAAAAAAGTCTAAGTGAGACTAAATATAAATTAAAGGTTGATGACCCTACACCCGCACCCAGCGTTGAGCCACAAGGAGCTAACACTCAGGATGTAGGGTCAACAAACGACTTACCGCAAGATGATAGTGGTTTCGAACAACCCTCTACGGGTGGTGAAAGTGGTGAAAAAGAGTTTTTTGATAAAGAACCTTTTGATGCTGAAGTTGAGGCTAATGAAGATGAAGACCCTAAAAAATTTATACAACAATTAAGTGGTAAGTTAGGGCAATCAATAAGAAACTATACTGAAAATAATGGTGTTGATTTTGAATTAGAGAAATTCGCAATTAATTCAGTTATCTCGGCTACCAACACCGCTAGGATGGAAAAAGAAGATCAGTCAGATATTATAGAAAAAATACATAAATCAGGTAATCAAAATGATGAGGAAGAAGAAGAAGATGATTTTTCCGATCATAGTGATAATGGTGATGACCTTTCTCATGGGGTTAGTCAAGATAGTGATGGTGGTGAAGCTTCTAGTGGTTTTGCAGGTGCTGTTTCTGAAGAAATTGGTATATTAGATAAAGAACATAAACAAGTATTTAAAAACCATAAATTAGGTGTTGATGAAAATGGTTTAGATTTTAAACATAACACGTTGAGTTTAGGTGATTTAGAAAGAATGTGTGATGAATTGAAATTAGATTTTGTTAATGATGAAAAAATGAGTACCTTTGGTGAAGAAAACTTACAAGATAAAATTAGAAAATATATGAATGATGATATGTTAGCGGAACCAGAGGTTAAACCAGAAGTAAGACCTGAAATTGCTCCTAGTGAACCAGTTAAAATACCTAGAAGAAGAAAGCCTTATATAGTAAAACCTAATCAAAATCCAAAGCCTAAAGCAAATGAGTAATCAAACAGAGACAGAGCCATTATATTTAATATATATAAATCATTTAGGTACTAATTGGCGTGAACATAATATTTATGAATTTTTATTCTCAAATATTATAGACCCTTCAATTGAAGGTGAAGATTGGGATGTTTACCCCGCTAGTAATGGTAATGTAACTCCACCTAAAGAAGAGTATATTAAATATATAGGTGTTATTGAAACTGAATTAGATTTATTAGTAATTCGTGATAGTGAAACTTTCTCCGTATGGGACTGTGTTGATGGTATTGTACCCCTTGGGTATGAAAATATCGTTGATTACGAGGAATACCCCAAACATAGATTAATATTTAATTATGGTGTTACATTGGACGTGGTAAATAAGTTGGCATATGGTAGGGACATAACTTTAAATTTAAAAAAAATTGAATAATGAAAATTAAAAAAGGTAAATTATTAGAATCTAAATATGTAGTTTCTAAAGATAATTATAATGACATAAAAAATGATTTAGAAGATGATGATGTTATTAAAATTGTGGATGAGAGTGAAACTGAAAATGTTGATGATGTTGAATATGTTGAGTACCTTAAACCATATTCCGATGAATCACCATTTAAAGTAAATGGAAAAAAATATGTTTATTGTTGGGGACTTTATCCTAGTGGTAAGGTAGATGTTGCTTGTTATTCATTTAGTGGTGATGTTACTTACGGATATAAATTTTTTAGAAAATCTATGTTTAATATAACAGAAAATAATGCAATCATAAGTAAAAAAGAATTATTTAAAACTATTAAATCTATGAGTAAAAATATTAATGAGAGTAATATTACGTATGATGAAAAGCATGCAGAAAGAATGCACCCAGGGTTAGCTGAAAGGATTTCTAGAAAAGAACATTCATTAGGTAAAAACCCTATTTTCCCTGATAGTGATGAACAACATTTTGAGGAAAAATTGGTCTCTAATAGATTTAATGATTTATTGAAAAACTATAAGAAACAATTTAATGTAGAGTCTATTGGTGGTGTGATGGATGTATATAAAAATACTATGTCTTATTTAGGTGTTTGTCTTAAATTAGAAAGTGAACATAAAAAAGAATTGGTTGAAATTGCAATTGATATGGTTAGGGAAGAATTTGATATTGATAAAGAAGATATTATTATTGATGCGGAACTAACTACCATTATAGATGATTCTGAATTAATTAAAAATGATAGACCGTCATCTGTTGAGGGTATGGAATTTGAAGATCATAAGGGTATAGAGAATGTTACTAAAGAAGTGTATAAAAGACGTTTCATTAATTCAATGATACAAGGTTCTTCAAAAAAATGTAGTCATATGTTTCATATGGTGGAAGATAAATTAAGTGAAATTAACCCTAGGTTAAATACTAACTATTCTAAAATGATGGCAGGTGCTGATTATATGTATTATATGACAGATGAAGGTGGTCAAAAAGGTCCAGGTGGTTTAGTTAATGTTGAATTCCCTACACAATTAGGAGAACCAGCTAAAATCACAGCTAAAGCCTTTGTATTCCCTATTCTAATACATGAAATAGTTAAAGGTGTTATGGAAATTTTATCTTCACATGGTTTACCTGAAAATAAGAAAATAACTGAATATGTTTTAGCTAAAGCTGATTTTACTGGTGCTGAGTTAGATGATATGAGATTAGGACCCGCAATTTGGGAGAGATTTGTTGATTCAATAGATAATAAACATTTTAGTATTAAACATCACATATATAGTGAAATAGTTGCTTTACCAGTGGATGATTTTAATGATGTGATGCGTGAAATAATGGCTGGAACTAAATCTGGTAAAAAATACGTTAAAAAGTTAGGTAATAAAATAAGTCACGATATCTCTACGGATACTCTAGATTTTTAAGATTATTACATACTATTAAATTAAAAAGTGGCTTTATGTCACTTTTTTTATTTACAATTATAATTTATCTATTACTATATTTAAAAAGTATTTATGGATTTTAAAGTATTAGGTATTAATGGAGTTGATGATTTTAGGTTTGATTTAAAAGAAAAAAACATATATAATAATTTAATAAGTAATAGATTTAATATTATTAGGCACTCACGTCAAATGGGTATATCTACTTTATTAATGGTAATTACAATAGATAAAGTAATTAACAACCCTAATGAAAAAATAATATTTATTTATTCTACTATGAATTTTTATAAATTAATGTTACAACTATTTATAAATCTTTGTAATGTTAATAATTTAAACCATTTAATTAGTGAGAAAAATGTGGATGAAATTAAATTTAAAAATGGGTCTTCCATAGAATTTAGAAGTAGTTCTACTAGCTTCTTTGGTCGTGATTTAAAGGGTACATGGGTTATTTTTGATGGTTATTCTTATAATGCAAAAAATAATTTAGTATTAGCTGATGTCTGTAGGTATGAAAACATTAATATTACAATTGCATCAACACCTATCCCGAAAGACCCAACGGATTTTACTGATTTATGTATTAACTCTATGTTAGGTCTTATTGATTTTAAATATTCGGAATATTTATGGTGGGATCACCCTAATTATTCGGAGGATTTATGTTTAGTTAAAGGTGATAGAAAATTACCAATGCCCCAAGAAAAGGACATAGTATATTCATTATTAGATTTAGGTTTTAAACGCTCTTCAATAAAATATGAAGAAATTGGTAGTTTTTTAGGTTTTGATTTAGAATATGAGTTGGACTGTAAATTAGACATATAATTAAATTAATCCGATGTTAGCATATATTTATAATAAAATGTATGTTACAGGCTAAAGAAATTTATGAAGAATATACCAAGTGTCTACTAGACCCTACATATGGTATTGAAGCCTTCTTAAAGACTTTCGATAGAACTCAATCGGGGTTCGTTAAATTTGATTTATTCCCTAAACAAAAGGAAATTGTTAGGGCTTATGATAAATATAGGTTTAATTTGGTCGCCAAACCAAGACAAGCAGGTGTTTCTACGACTACTGCTGCTTACGCTGCTATATCAGTAGCCCTTGCCAATAAAAAAAACCCAGAAGCAATATTAATTCTAGCCAACAAACAAGATATGGCTCAGGAATTTTTAGGTAAGATAAAGGATTTCCTTTCACAATTACCTAGATGGTTTTGGGGTGATGAATATTATGGGTCTGAAGAAAAAGAAAAAAAGGATATTTTCATAATAAACTCCAAAAAAGAAATTAAGTTACCAAATGACTCTAGGGTTAAGGCTGTAGCTACTTCTAAGGATGCTTTAAGGGGTTATACACCAACTTGGTTGATTATGGATGAAGCAGCCTTTATTGATGATGGTACTATCGTTTTTACCGCTGCCCTTACTTCGCTTGGTACTGGTGGTAAAGCTACTTTAATATCAACACCTAATGGTATGGATCCATTATATTATAAAACTTACGAACAATCTAAAATGGGTAAAAACGACTTTAATTTAGTCGAAATGAGGTGGTATGAAGATCCTAGATATAATTCAGATTTAACATGGTTTAAAGGTGATGAAGTAATAGAAGAAGTGGAGTTCACCCAAGAACATTATGCGAAGATGATTAAAGCTAAATATAAACCAATGTCATCCTGGTATAATGAAATGTGTCGTAACATGAACAATGATGCACGTTTAATAGCACAAGAATTAGATGTTTCATTCCTAGGTTCTGGTGGTAATGTAATTCACGATGAATTTATTGAAGCCCAAGAAACTGAAAATGTTATTGACCCTAAATTCATTTCTGGTGGTGAAAAAGAAATTTGGGTTTGGGAAGAACCTATTGAAGATCATGAATATATTGCTGGGGTAGATGTCAGTAGAGGTGATGGTGCGGATTCTTCAACAATAGTAATAGTTAATGTAACTACTATGGAAGAAGTTATGGAATATCAAGGGAAAATACCACCTGATTTATTTGCTCAAATTGTTGAACAATACTGTACACATTATAATGCATATACCATAGTCGATATTACTGGTGGTATGGGTGTTTCAACAGTTCTTAAATTACTTGAATTTGATTTTAAAATGTTACATTATGATACCCCTAGAAGTAAAATATTAACTAAGAAAAATGAATTAAATCAATATAAATCAGATAATGATAAAATTCCAGGGTTTAATGTGGGTTCTGTTAGAATACCAATGATACAACATTTAGAGATGATGATTAGAACTAATGGTATTAAAATTAGGTCTAGACGTTTAACTTCTGAAATGAAGACCTTTATTTATAAAAGTGGTAGACCAGATCACATGACTGGTTATCATGATGATTTATTAATGGCATTAGGTATGGCATTATGGGTATATCAGAGTTCATTTAAAAATCTTAAAAAGAATAAAGGTAAGATTACTGCTATGTTGGATAGTTGGATAGTAAACACCCCTAATTTAGAGAAAGAAAATGAATCTAAATCAAAACAAAGTAAACCTAACTTCTCACCATCAGTTAGTAAGAATATGCAAGACCCAAGAGGTGAATATATGTGGTTATTTAAGTAAAATAACCTTTAATTATTAATAAATAATATTACAATACATTTATAAACAATTCTAATGAGTAAAAAATTAACAGTATACCAAAAATTAGGTAATGTCCTTAGCCCACATGGTTCTAGGACAGAAGGACCTACGTCAAACAAATATTCAATATCCAATGATAGTTTACTTAAAACTAAAGATAAGGGTGAATATGAATCTGCAAAACTTCAAGCACAACAATCTAAATATTTAAAATCCCAATGGGGTAAGGTTGATGGTGAACTTTATCAAAATGCAATACATTATGAAACAACTAGAATAGGTTCTTATGCTGATTTTGAAAGTATGGAGTTTTATCCAGAAATTTCAGCAGCACTTGATGTCATGATGGAAGAATGCCTTTCTGGTGAAAACATAATACGATTATTAGATGGTACAGAAGAAACTATAGAATCTTTATATGAAAAAAATAAAACAGATTTTTGGGTTTATGCTGTTGGTGTTGACGATAATACCATGAAACCTTCTAAAGTTGATAAAGTGATAATGAAAGGTGTTAAGGATATTTTTAAAATAACTTTAGATGATGGATCTAAATTATTATGTACTGATAACCATAAATGGTTGAATTATGATAATGTTTGGGTTGAAACCAAAGATTTAAAACAAGGGGATTCATTAAAAACAATTAATAGTAGGTTGGACTATAAGGGTTATAAAAATTGGAGTGATATTATTTCCACTATTGATAATCATAGGGTTATTAAAGTTGAGTATGTTGGTGAAGAAAAGGTTTATGATTTAGTTAATTCTTCAGTTGATAGTAATTTTGGTGTGAAGTGTAATGAAGGTATGGTAATCTCCCATAATTGTACCACCCCTAATGATAATGGTCAAATTTTAAATGTTTATTCTGATAGTAATCGTGTAAAGGAGATTTTAAAAGATTTGTTTATGAATAGAATGGATATTCATACTAACTTACCTATGTGGACTAGAAATGTTTGTAAATACGGTGATAATTTTTTACATTTAAATATTGAGGGTGATCGAGGTATTGTAGGTGTTAAACAATTACCTAACTTTGAAATTGAAAGAAAAGATGGTGATTTATTCGGTATTTTAAATAAACATTCTTCTGATGATGATGATAATAAAACTAGATTTATCTGGAAAGGTAAGGATATGATTTTCAATTCTTGGCAAGTAGCCCATTTTAGGTTATTAGGTGATGATAGAAGATTACCGTATGGTACTTCAATTTTAGAAAAAGCAAGACGAATATGGAAACAATTGGTATTATCTGAGGATGCCATGTTAGTGTATAGGGTAACAAGAGCACCTGAAAGAAGAGTTTATAAAGTTTTTGTTGGTAATATTGATAATGATGATGTTGGACCATATGTAGATTCAATCGCTAATAAATTTAAAAGATCCCCAGTAACAGACCCTAAAACAGGGCAAATAGATTTAAGATATAACCAATTGGCTATTGATCAAGATATTTTTATCCCAGTTAGAGATGAAAATGCTAGTACTCCAATTGATACATTACCTGGTGCAAGTAATTTATCTGAAATTGCTGATATTGAATACTTACAAAATAAATTATTTACCGCACTTAGAGTTCCTAAACCATTTTTAGGTTTTGATGATACTACTGGTGAAGGTAAGAATTTAGCATTACAAGATATTAGGTTTTCTAGAACAATTAACCGTATTCAACAATCTATGATACAAGAACTAAATAAAGTTGCTATTGTACATTTATTTTTATTGGGGTTTGAAGATGATTTAGATAATTTTTCATTAACACTTAATAACCCATCTACACAAGCTGAAATGCTTAAAATTGAATTCATGCAACAAAAGGTGTCATTGTATAAAGATTCAGTAGCTGATTCAGGTAATGGATTTGGTACTATGTCAATGACTAAAGGTAAACGTGATATTCTTGGGTGGTCTGATGATGAAATTAAACAAGATATTATTGAACAGAGAATGGAAAAAGCAGCAGCAGCCGAATTAGATAATACTCATAACGTAATTAAACATACTGGTTTATTTGATACTGTAGATAGACTTTATGGTGATATGAATGTCGCTAAAAATGGTGGTGTCGTTGATGAAGAAGGTGAAGGTGATGATGGTGGACCAACTGGTGGTTCTGGAGGTG